>Ga0265295_1006554_pt1 | contig 14014 bp, 8 predicted proteins | sample Munlansysbiofilm_FD_192503 | JGI IMG/M metagenome (GOLD analysis project Ga0265295, IMG submission 192503) | Leachate microbial communities from a municipal landfill in Southern Ontario, Canada - Methane capture system biofilm | ecosystem: Engineered > Solid waste > Landfill > Unclassified ... | reverse complement strand
TTGATTGGCAACTATATTATGCCTCTTATGTCAGAACATATATTGAACGAGATGTGAGAAGTTTACTGAATGTAAAAAATCTTGATACGTTTTCTAAATTTATTATCAGTGTAGCTGCAAGAACAGGTAGTTTATTAAACTACACAAATATTTCCAATGAAATTGGCGTAGATATTAAAACTATTCAAAGTTGGATTAAAGTATTAGAAGCATCTGGCATCATCTTATTGCTAAAACCTTTTACAAATAATGCGCTAAAAAGAACAATAGAATCTCCAAGACTCTATTTTCTAGATACAGGTCTTGTCAGTTACTTGTTAAAATGGACTACGAAAGAAACACTTCAAAATGGAGCAATGAGTGGACAAATATTGGAGACTTATGCTGTTTCAGAAATTGTTAAGTCGTTTAAGAATAAAGGTATTCATGAGATGCCACTCTATTTTTATCGTGACAAGGATATGAAGGAAATTGATCTTATTATTGCCGATCAAGGGAAACTTTATCCGATTGAAATTAAGAAAACTATGAATCCTCTAAAAACTATGTCTAAAAACTTCAGCGTTTTAAAAAGAGCATTGGGATATGTAATTGATAAAGAAATCATTCTTTGTTTGGTAGATCGAAATACACTGTTATCTGAACATATTCTAGCTTATCCAATTAAATTTATTTAAGGGAAAACAACTATGGGCATATTCGATATTACAAGTTATAATTCTTTAAGAAGAGGTTTTGATTACTATGAATCAAAGCGTGTATCAAAACTTACCAAAGTAAGTGACTCAGACTATGAGGCTATAGTGAGCAATCGTGAAAACCATGAATATTATGTGTGTTTTAATACGAAGCATCCTCGAAAATCGACGTGCAATTGTCCTCATGCGGAAGGTAGAATGATTATTTGTAAACATAAAGTCGCAGTATACTTTGAAATTTTCCCGCGTGAAGCTGAAATGTTCAAAGAGAAGATTGATGCACAAGAAAAAGAAACTGAAATGCTTTATCAAATTCATCTTAGAAAACAAAGAAAAAGATATGAAGAAATAAAGGCCTATGTCGATCAGCTACCTTTGGAAACAATGAAAGAAAATCTAATCGATTATATGATGTCCGAATATGATAATGAAGATGAGTTTAGTTAGTTATAATGAATCACATTTTGTTTAGTATCAGATTTATTTTGTATCAATATGATCAACTCAACACACTTAAATATAAAGCACACAAACCATATGTTTTATCATTTGATTAAAATATCATTAACACAAATCTGACGGCATCTTATTTTATTCATTTTCATCAATGATAACCTCTATTTATAAGACATCTCTTAGAGATGCCTTTTAAACACAAAAAATGTGGCAATTTATGGGATGGTTGTTTACAAAGTTTACATTGTTGTTACTTTTGTCATTTTGGGGTGTATTTTTCTTGACAAGTGCGTTATAATGTTAATGTTGGATCAACCCGTATTGTGAGGAGATGTTTTTTATGCTGAATGTTGGTACAAAAGTTAAAAACTTTGCTTTACCAGATGCAGATGGTAAGATACATCAATTAGATCACTACAAAGGTCAAAAAGTTGTCATTTACTTTTATCCAAAAGACAACACATCAGGATGTACGACACAAGCGTGCGCATTTAGAGATTCCTATGATCTTTATGAAAAAAGAAACATCAAAGTCATCGGTATTAGCAAAGATTCGCCAAAAAGTCATCGTTCATTTATCAACGCTCATGACTTACCTTTCCTGCTGTTATCCGATGAGAACTTAGAGGTTATCGAATACTTCGGTGTTTGGGTTGAAAAAAGCATGTACGGCAAAAAGTACATGGGTGTTCAACGTGCAACGTTTGTTTTAGATGAAGAAGGTATTATCACACATGTTTTTGAAAAGGCATCTCCAAAAGAGAATGCATTAGATATATTAAAGGCTTTGAAATAAAAGTATCAAGGAGGATTTTTTCATGGTTAAAAAAGTTATTAAGTCCATGGATGGTAACGAAGCAGCCGCTTATTGTTCATATGCGTTTACTGAAGTTGCTGGGATTTATCCCATTACCCCATCCTCACCAATGGCACAATATGTAGACCTTTGGGCTTCAGAAGGCAAGAAGAATTTATTCGGTATGCCTGTGAAGGTCATTGAAATGCAAAGTGAAGCTGGTGCAGCGGGTACAGTTCATGGTTCATTGCAGATGGGTGCATTAACGACAACGTATACTGCATCACAAGGTTTATTGTTAAAGATTCCTAACATGTACAAGATTGCTGGTCAATTATTACCAGGTGTTATGCATGTTGCTGCACGTTCGATTGCTGCACAAGCATTATCCATCTTCGGTGACCACCAAGACGTTATGGCTGCACGCCAAACAGGTTGGGCTATGATTGCATCAACATCCGTTCAATCTTCAATGGATTTAGGTGGTGTTGCACATTTATCAGCGATTAAATCAAGCATTCCATTCGTTCATTTCTTTGATGGTTTTAGAACATCGCATGAAGTTCAATCAATCGAAGTGATTGACTATAAAGAATTTGATCGTTTGCTCGATAAAGAAGCAGTTGCTAAATTTAGAGCTAAGGGATTAAATCCTATGCATCCTATCACACGTGGTACAGCACAATCTGAAGATGTCTACTTCCAAACAAAAGTATTACAAGCTTCTCATTACGCTGGTGTACCCGATATCGTTAATGACTACATGAAGGAAATCACCAAGATTACAGGTCGTCCTTACGCACCATTCGTTTATTATGGTGATCCTCAAGCAACTGATGTTGTCGTTGCTATGGGTTCAGTCATTGAAGCCGCTAAGCAAACTGTAGACTATTTAGTTGAACAAGGTAAAAAAGTTGGTTTACTCTCTGTTCACCTCTATCGTCCATTCTCTGCTGAGTACTTCATGAGTGCAATGCCAAAGAGCGTTGAACGTATTACCGTTCTAGACCGTACATTAGAACCAGGTGCTACTGGAGACCCATTATATCTTGATGTTAAATCACTTTATTATGGTCAAGAAAAACAACCACTTATTTTAGGTGGTCGCTATGGTCTATCATCAAAGGATACAACAGCATCTATGCTAGTTGCTGTCTATGACAATATGGCTGGTGAACAAAAGAACCAGTTCACATTAGGTATTGAAGATGACGTAACTCACACATCTTTAAATATTGATAAGACTGTTGATGTCACAGATAAAGATGCTACAGAACTTTTATTCTTTGGTTTAGGTTCAGACGGTACCGTTGGTGCTTCTAAGAACATCACAAAGATTATTGGTGACCACACTGATTTATTCTCACAAGCTTATGCATCTTATGACTCTAAAAAGGCTGGCGGGGTTACCCGTATGCACCTTAGATTCTCTAAAAAGCCAATTCGCTCAACATACTTAGTTAACTATCCACATTTCGTATCATGTTCAACAGATACTTACCTAAGAAAGTATGACATGCTTAAAGGTTTAAGAGAAGGCGGTACATTCTTACTTAATACAACAACACCAGTTGACGATATTGAAACATTACTTCCAAATCGCGTTAAACGTCAATTAGCGATGAAGAAAGCTAAATTCTATATCATCAATGCTGTTGATTTAGCGTATGAAATTGGTTTAGGACGTCGTATCAACACGATTATGCAATCTGCATTCTTCAAGTTAAACGAACACTTACTTTCATATGAAGATGCTAATAAATACATGAAGCAATATGCAGAAAAATCATATGGTCGTAAAGGTGAAGCGATCGTTGAACTTAACCACAATGCTATTGATGCTGGTTACAAACATTTAGTCGCTGTTCCTGTTAAATCAGAATGGGCAGTTCTAGAAGATGAAGTAAAAGATAGCGGCAATCGTCCAGACTTCGTTAAGAAGATCGCAGATATCGTTAATGCGATTGAAGGTGACTCACTTCCAGTATCTGCATTCTTAGGTTATGAAGATGCTCATATGGAAAATGGTTCTACCGCTTATGAAAAACGTGGTATTGCTAACTACGTACCAGAATGGCGTTCAGAGAACTGTATTCAATGTAACCAATGCGTATTCGCATGTCCACACGGTGTTATCCGTGCATTCTTACCAGATGAAACTGAAGCAGCAAACGCACCTGAAGGCGCTAAGATGCTCCAAGCTAAAGGTAAGGGTATGGAAGGTTACAAGTTCACCATTCAAGTATCAACACTTGACTGTACAGAATGTGGTGTCTGCGTACAAGTATGTCCAACACCAACAAAATCACTTGCTATGGTACCAATCGGTGATGAACTTGCTAAGGGTTCTCAACAAACAGCTGATTACTTCTTCAATGAAGTAACCTATAAAGATATGGGTACTGACAATCCTAAGAACTTAAGCTTCAACCAACCTCTCTTTGAATTCTCAGGAGCATGTGCTGGTTGTGGTGAAACACCATACATTAAAGCATTAACACAGCTTTTTGGTGATCATATGGTCTTTGCGAATGCAACAGGATGTACATCGATTTATGGTGCATCATATCCTGCAACACCATATACAACCAATGCTGAAGGTTTTGGTCCAGCTTGGGCAAACTCATTATTCGAAGATAATGCTGAATTCGGTTTTGGTATGAAGATTGCTTATGAAACTATGAGAGATCGCGTTCAAACCTTATTAGCAAATCATAAAGATGAAATGCCTGAAGCTCTAAGAGCATTAGCTGAAGAATGGATTTTAAACCGTAAGAGCGCTGAAATTACACGTAAGCTTCAAAAGGAAATGCTTCCAATGCTTGAACAAATCGATAAACCCTATGCAAAAGAACTCGTTAGCCTCAAGGATTACTTTGTGAAAGTTTCACAATGGATCATGGGTGGTGACGGATGGGCATATGACATCGGTTACGGTGGTATCGATCATGTTATCGCAAATAACGAAGATGTCAACATCTTAGTTCTAGACACTGAAGTTTATTCAAATACAGGTGGTCAATCATCTAAATCTGCACCTACAGGATCTATCGCTAAGTTTACGGCAGCAGGTAAAAACACGAAGAAGAAAGATTTAGCAGCGATTGCTATGAGTTATGGTCATGTTTATGTGGCACAAATTTCTCATGGTGCATCTCCAATGCAAGTCGTCAGAGCCCTCAAAGAAGCTGAAAGCTATGAAGGTCCATCCATTATCATCGCTTATGCACCATGTATTGAACATGGTATTAAGGGTGGTATGCAGAATACCTTCAGTCAAGCTAAACTTGCAACTGAATGTGGTTACTGGCCAACATTCAGATTTGACCCAAGAAGAGAAGTTGAAGGTAAGAACCCATTCATCATTGATTCTAAACAACCAGTTTGGGATAAATACCATGATTACCTCTTATCAGAATCACGTTATGCACAACTTGCACAGATCAATCCAGACCATGCAGCTGATTTACTTGATAAGAACTTAAATGATGCAAAACGTCGTTGGTCAATGTACAAGCGTTATGCAGCAATGGATTACACTGTTTCTGAAAATTAATCACTCACATTTTCAAAACTAAATGAATACATAAGAACCTGTCCAATATGAGTCTTCAATTGGATGGGTTTTTTCTTATTATTTAGAATATGCGCGCGCGTACGTACGAACTAGATATTGATAGAAACCTCATCATATTTATCAAACAGTGAAAAAAGGTATGTAAAATGTTTCAAATAAATGTCAGAAACATCGAAATAACATTGAAATTTTAATCATACTGTGATAAAGTATATGTAACAATTAAAGAAGAAACAAAAGGTGAATACATGAAAAAGTTTTTTGTAACATACAGATTATTAATAGAAATTGCAGTCATCACATTGATCTGCTTATTACCAACACTTATTTTAGTGTTTTATAAAAATAGAGAATTTGTTGATATTGGTCTATTATCTACAGCGATTCTCTTTGTTATTTTTGTTCTTCCTATTTATAACAGAGCTACGAAATATTCTAAATCTAAGAAAAAAGTATCATAATCAACATAAATTCGTTTTACAAGGTGTCATTTGATCGATGTCTCTTCAATGCAAAAATTATCATTTTTATAAGATAAGAAGCGTTCATGAAGGCATTTTCTTCACAAATATCACTGATAACAATGGGTATAATCAAAAAACAGGCAATGTAAGAAATATGTAAACGTTTTCATAATACGTTTTTTGTAACGATTGCTATTTTTTGGTATAATACATATAAATATTTTTATGAAGGAGAGAAAAGGAAATGAAAAGAATTCTTTCGGTTTTGTTTATTCTATCGTTTGCATTGTTGCTCGTCGCATGTAAAGATGATCCAACACCAGTGCCAACACCAACTCCCGAAAATAACGCTCCAGTTATTAGCGGTGCAGTGGATGTTCCTGAATTAGTTAAAGGTACTGCGTATGATCCACTTACAGGCGTTACAGCTGCTGACGTAGAAGATGGTGATTTGACTTCAGCAATTGTTGTTACAAATCCTGTCGATGTAAATACGAATGGTACATACACTGTTACTTATACCGTAACTGACTCTGATGGAGCTTCAGCTACAGTATCAATCACAGTTACAGTTTATACACCAAATGGTGCTCCAGTTATTGATGGTGTTACCTCTCACGTTTTAGGATTAAATGATGCATTTGATCCAAAAGCTGATGTAACTGCTACCGATGCTGAAGATGGTGACTTAACTGCTGCAATCGTTGTTGAAGGCACTGTTGATGCTACTAAAGTTGGTCGTTATGAACTCGTGTACTCAGTTGAAGATGCTGGTGGCCTCAAAGGCTTCGCTACATCTACCGTATTAGTAGTTGAAGATAAGACAGCTTTATATAATGGCGTACTTAACTTAAAGTTTGCAACAACCGATGTTAAAAATACATTCTTTGCTGCAGCTGAAAGATACCTACTTGAAAACATGGTTGGTGGTATTCCATTCTATGTAGCAAACTCATTCAGCTTATTAGCTGCACGTGTTGACCTCCCAGTTGACTCATTTATCCCATCTTATGGTTGGGGTACTCGTTATGCTACAGTAACTGCTGATGACTCTCAAGTTCTTGATGTTGAAGGCCAATATGGTGAAGCTGGTAAATACACATATCGTATGTGGGATACACAGTCTTTCTCAACATTAAACTACTGGACTTATGATGATTCAATCTCTGCTGATTACATGGCATTCATCAATGGTGGTTTCTATACACAAGCATTAAATGATGCTCAAAACGGTTGGGAATTCAAGCCAGAATTAGCTGATGGTATTCCTACAGCTGTTAATGGTACTGTTGCTGCAAATGGTAAGATCAGTTCTAAGACATGGCAAATCAAACTTAAGGACAATCTAGAATGGGCGTTCAACTCAGCAATCGATACAACTGGTTATGACATGGTTATTGATGCTAATGACTTCATCTGGACATATAGAGAAGCATTAAATCAAAATTACTTCCGTGCTATTTCTGGTGGTGGTGACTTCGTAACTGAAATCGCTGGTGCTGAAGAATATGCAGAATATGCAGCAGAAGTTTACGGTGGCGACACCGCTCCAACTCAAGCTCAACTTGATCAACTTGATACATTATGGGCAAATGTTGGTTTAAAGAAGATTGATGATTTAACTTTACAGTTCACAACTAAGAACGCTAAAGGTCTATTTGATGCATACTATCTATTAGCTTGGCCAGCTATGCAACAAGACTTATATGAAGATTCTTGGGATGAAACCGCTGGTGCTTACAAGTATGGTACTAACGAATTATGGATCGCATCAAGTGGCGAATATATCATGACTTCTCATGAAGTTGGTAAGTTAACTCGTTATGAAAAGAATCCTAAGTATCCTAATGATGATTTAGGCGAAACAATGTGGACAGGTTATGATATTATCATTTACTCATCTGCAGAAGTTGCTTTCCAAGCATTCCTTGATGGTAAACTAGAAATGAGTGGCGTTCCAAATGCGAGAATCCAAGAATTCATCTCTGACCCAAGATTACTTCAAACGCCAGATGCTACAACTTGGAGACTCAATGTCAACGGTCTACAAACTGTTGAAAAACAACAAGCACAATTCCCAGGTTCTACTTATGAACCAGAACCTATCTTAGGTTATACAGACTTCAGAAAAGCATTGTACTATATTTTAGATAGACAAGATCTCCAGGAAAACTGGGTTCCATCTTCAGGTATTGGTACAACTTACTTCTCAAATGCATACTATGTTGATCCTGAATCAGGTATTCCATACAGATCATCAGAACAAGCTCTCGAATTATTCGAAGACTTTGGTGGTGAAACATGGGGTTACAATAAGGGTCTTGCACTCTCTTACTTAAGAAGCGCAGTTGCTGACGCTATTGCTGATGGCTTCTATGAAAAGGGTACTCCACAGGCATATACTGAAATCACATTAGAAGTTCGTTTCATGAACTTGACACAAAGTGACGCAACCAAGGTTCGTTCAGACTTTGTTAAACAAGCATTTGAACTTTTAGTTGATAACTCAAACTATGTTAAGGTTTTAGTTGACATCGTTGATACACCATTCCCAGCAATCTATTATGATTACATGATGACTGGTGATTTCGATATCGCAATCGGTGGTATTAGTGGTTCTGCACTTGATGCATCATCATTCCTTGATGTCTTCTCAAGTGACAACCGTGGTGGCTTCACAATTAACTGGGGCTTCGACTCATCACTTCCTGAAATCAAGGTAACTTGGGATCATGACTTCGATGTTAATACACCACAAATTACGAAGTACTTCTCATATGATGCAATCACAACAGCATTAAATGGTAAAGCTACAATCGCTAACGGCGACGACGTTCCACCAGTATTAGACGAAGGTGTCTACGCTGATTGGGATGCGCTCATGTTAGAACTTGAAGATTTCGTTGATCCAACTGCTTATCCAGAATTCACTGGTGCTGACTTCGAAGTTATCGAAGATGAATCAGCTCTTGGCGGTATTTGGGTAGTATTACCAGACTCTTATGATTTCGACGCCGTTAAGGCAGTCTTCTTAGAAGCTGGTTGGACATATAAATCAGAAGCTGAATATGCAGGCGACTGGTGTGCTGAATTTATTTCACCAACTGGTAAATATGTCATCTATTCAGAAGACTTAGCAACAGAATGGGCAGCAGCAGAAATCGCTGACTACTATGGCGTTGTAGTTCCTGAAGATGCTGAAGGCAACGTACTTCCTGCATTACTATTCTATTAATTCGTAGACTAAAGCTACAATTTAATAAGTAACTCTTAGAGATAAATCATCCTTCCAAATTTTTGGGGGATGATTTATTCTCTATACATCATTAAAATAAAAAGTTTATATTATATAATATAATATAAGACAATTGTGCGATTGTTTGGTATAATGGCTTTAGCACGATATTTCATTTAGATAGGAGATCACATATGTTAAGATATTTTCTTATGCGTTTACTATGGGTGTTTATCATCCTGTTTACAATCTTAACAATAACATTTGTCTTCTTAAAATTACAACCTGAATATCCACCAACAAAGTATGACGATAAAAAGGCATGGCTTGTTCGTCAGTGGAATGATGGTTATATGACAAGAATTGTTATTGATATTGATTATAAACCAACCCCTGATTCACCCAGCTTAACACGCGAAACGCTAAAAATCCTTCAAGAATCGTTTGTGAATCGTTCAGATGTTTATTCGATTTACACCGATCAGGATGTCAATAATCCACAGCGTACGCTTTGGGTTTTTGAGAAGGTACCCATTGCAACTCAGTATGGAGAATGGTTAAATAACGTTTTTACTAAGTTTGACTGGGGCACATCAACCCGAATTGCGATCAACCAGGATGTTACGGTTGTACTAGGTCGTACATTCAAATATACCATTGGTGTCAACCTGTGGGTTTTAGTTTTACAAATCCCCTTTGGATTACTCATTGGAGCAATTGCGGCTATTAAAAAGGATAAACTTTTTGATAACTTCACATCCATATTAATCATGGTCTTTATTTCTCTTCCTTCATTCGTTGTTATTATGTTACTCATGAAGTGGTTTGGTTCTGACCTTGGATGGCTACCTTATCAATGGCCATCGGAACAAGCCTCATCCACTCAGAAATTCTTAGGTTACTTTATTCCTGTAAGCTCACTTGCATTGGGAGGTATTGCAGGTTTATCACGTCGCGTAAGAGCGGAACTTGCTGAAGGCTTGACGCAAGACTTCGTCTTACTTGCTAGAACTAAAGGATTATCAAAGAGACAATCTATTTTTAGACATGCTCTTAGATTATCATTAACACCTATTTTACCGGGTATTATCTTCAGTTTCGTTGGATTACTCGGTGGTGCAGGTATCACTGAACAAGTATATGGTATTCCAGGCGCTGGAAGACTATTCATTGATGCAAGTTTAAGAGGTGCACCAGACTACAATATCATCATGTATGATACAGCCTTCTTCGGTTTTATTGGACTATTTACAGGTATCTTAATCGATATGTCATATGGTCTTGTTGACCCAAGAATCAAGATGGGGGCAAAAAATGGATAATAAACATATAGATAAAAGCCAATTTGAATTTGTTGAAGTCGACGAAAAGATTTTTGACACGAAGTTTGAAGGTAAACCACAATCATTCTTGAAAGATGCTATGTCAAGATTTACAAAGAATAAGGTTAACGTGGTTGCGACTACCATCGTATTGATGGTCATCATGCTTTCAATTTTAGTGCCGATCTTAACACCAAAAGACTTTACATCAGCAAATAGCGCCAATACAAAGTTTTTACCTCCTCGTATTCCATTCTTGGAAAAGTTAGGTATTTTTGATGGAAGTATCGAAGTTCTCAACTATGAAGCTGACCTCACCAAGTATGATCTGATTGATCCAACGTTAGGTGATGTTGATGGAAATCGCTTATACTATCCTAAGTATGATATTTACAACACGTTCTCTCAAGAGTTTGTTAAACAAGGTACACTTACTAACGATATCATTTATGGTGGCAATAAAATACCAGCGTATGTTGGTGGTACCAATGATATTATTTTAAGACGCTTTACAGACCATTTGGTCGGTTACATTAATGATCAGGGCTTTTTAAATGCAACGATTACTATTGATGTTGAATCAATCAGCGAAAACAGTCATGTTGATGTTATGATTAGACCTAATAATCTTGAAGACCGTTTACCAGAAGGTGTTTTGGCTTCAGATCCAGCTAGCCTTGAACAATATGTTTTAGTTGGTACGATTAATGAAGCAGGCGTTCATGAATTCACAAACACCGTCGGTGTTGTGGGTTCACTCATCTTAGTCTATCATGCTGATGAAGTAAACACACGTGTTGCCTTTAATTCAGTTGATGTCGACTTCACAGCAGCTACAGATCTATCATTTAGTGGTTATGAGCTCTCACAATGGGAATCGTTATCATTAGATGGTTATGGTGGATCATGGATGCGTGCAAATGCAGTTTACACCGTTGCATCATTTACATACTATAAATATAATGACATCTTTGCTAACCGTGAAGGTACATTGTCTAATGAAGAGTATGATGCGTTATTAGCATCAGATCCAGAAATGGCAGCATCCATTATCTATAACGATCCAAACGATCCTTCTCAAGGATGGCGTTTTGGGGATGGTGAATACCAATTGATTAATGTCATTTCAACATCAACACCTCAAATGGGTCCAGATGGCGAATTATACTTTAACTACCGTGTGACGTATAACGGATTAATTGCAGCAGGTTACGAAGAACTTCCATACTTTATCTTTGGTACAGATGGAAAAGGACGTGACTTATTTGCAGAAATTTGGTTATCACTTAGAACATCATTATTACTCGGTTTAATCGTATCAGCAATCAACATTTTCATCGGTGTCATCTGGGGTTCTATCTCAGGTTACTTTGGTGGTGCAGTTGACTTTGGTATGGAACGTTTCGTAGAAGTCTTAAGTTCATTCCCTGGATTAACCGTCCTGACGATTTTGTATCTGAAGTTCGGAGCTGGTTTTCCACTATTGCTTATCTACTTAACCTATTCTGGTTGGGTCGGTGTTGCAAGATTAACCCGTGTCCAGTTTTACCGCTATCGTGGTAGAGAATACGTTCTAGCATCTAGAACACTAGGTGCAGGACATATGAGACTTATTTTCAAGCATATCTTACCTAATGGTATTGGATATATTATTACATCAGTTGTATTATCAGTTCCTGCAATGATTATCACTGAAGCAGCTCTTTCATTCCTAGGATTTGGTCTTGGTGAAGGTGCCGTACTAGATTTCGGTCTATTTGAACTGAGTGGTCTTTCATTAGGTATCATTCTCTATGGCGGTGAACAAAATATGACTGCTCCAGGTCGCTTCTATCTCGTTATGATCCCAGCAATCATCATCATTATCATCATGATCGCATTCAACCTCTTTGGTAATGCTCTCCGTGATGCGATGAATCCTTCGTTAAGGGGGCAAGAATAATGACTAAAGAACCTATTATTCACGTAAAAGACCTCACCGTTTCATTTAGAACCAATCAAGGTTTAGTTCGCGCAGTTCGTGGTGTTACCTTTGATTTATACAAAGGTGAAACATTAGCTATCGTGGGTGAATCTGGTAGTGGTAAGTCTGTATCATCTCGTTCCATTATGGGGATTCTTGCGGGTAACGCGATTGTTGATGGCGGAGAAATTATTTATGAAAATCAGGATTTGTTGAAGATTGATGAAGAAGATTTCCACAAGATTCGTGGTAATAAACTCGGTATGATCTTCCAAGATCCGACATCATCACTTAACCCAATCATGCGTGTTGGTAAGCAAATTACTGAAGCTATGATTCTTAATGGTAAACGTAAAAAGAACAAGTTTAAAGATTTATATCACGATAAAGAAGTCGATGTGATCAATGCGAAAATCGTTCTTAAAGAAATTGAGGCTAACGAATCATTAGACAGCAAAGAAAAATCTGTAGCGATTAAGGCACAAAAGAAAGTCATAAAAGAAGCAGAAGTTGCTCTCAAAGCTCGCATGAAAGAAGCTAAGAAAGAAATTGATGCAGAATATGATGTTTATAAGAAAGATTATATCATCAAGAAAAAGGCACTGAATGAAACATATCTTAAAGGCGAAAAGAAAGGTAACCTTTTAGAGTACCGTACAAAACGTGCAGAACTTCATGATACATACATGCGTAAGATTAAAGTTACGCAAGCAGAAGCACGTGAAGAAGCCTATAAGATTATGACTGAAGTTGGTATTCCTGAACCTGAAAAACGTTTCAAGATGTATCCATTCCAATTTTCTGGTGGTATGAAACAAAGAATCGTTATCGCGATCGCATTGATGGCTCAACCTGAAGTATTAATTTGTGATGAACCAACAACTGCTCTTGACGTAACCATTCAGGCTCAAATTCTTGACCTGATTAAAAAGATTAAAGAAGACAGAAAGCTTAGCGTTATCTTCATTACCCACAACCTTGGTGTTGTTGCTAATGTCGCTGACCGCGTTGCCGTTATGTATGCAGGTAAAATCGTTGAATATGGTACACTTGATGAAGTGTTCTATGATCCAAGACATCCTTATACATGGGCACTTATGAGCTCAATGCCTGACATTAACAGTAAAGAAAAACTTCAAACCATTTCAGGTACGCCACCTAATATGCTTTACCCACCAAAGGGTGATGCGTTTGCACAGCGTAACCCACATGCGATGAAGATTGATTTTGAACAACAGCCACCGCTATTTAAGGTGACTGATAGCCACTTTGCAGCAACTTGGTTATTACATCCAGATGCTCCCAAAGTTACACGTCCTCAAGTTATTGATGATCGTATCAAGGCTATGAAAGATGAAGTTAAACGTTTGAGAGGTGAAAAAGAATGAACCAAGAAGTCGTACTAAAGGTAACCAATCTCAAACAGCACTTTAAAACTGGTGTTGGTAAGTACAAAATTTATAACAAGGCCGTCGATGGTGTTTCATTTGAAATCAGACGCGG
>Ga0265295_1006553_pt1 | contig 14016 bp, 13 predicted proteins | sample Munlansysbiofilm_FD_192503 | JGI IMG/M metagenome (GOLD analysis project Ga0265295, IMG submission 192503) | Leachate microbial communities from a municipal landfill in Southern Ontario, Canada - Methane capture system biofilm | ecosystem: Engineered > Solid waste > Landfill > Unclassified ... | reverse complement strand
ATAAAAGAATTGTTGTAAGACTAAAAATGAGTCCAATACAGTTCAAAAATTTGCAACAAGGTACCTTGTTGTGTATATAATGGTAGGGGTTAACAACTCTTATGCAAAAATAAGGGGGAAGGCTCAAAAAAACACGACATTTTGAACCCTCAAATCGGAGAAGCAAGATGTCTTTTTTATTAGTTAAATTGTGTTTGATAAAAAGTTTCATATATAAATAAAAAACATTTATATTATTAGTTTCAAAATACAATTCTAGTTATATAATTTATTATATGAAAAACAAAAATACATTTATCTTGTCGCTTATTCTAACAAGTCTTTTGTTAGTAGGTTGCAACACGAATCCTTCAAGCTCAGATTCTAACCAATCAAGCGAAAGCTCTTCTAGTGAATCCTCTAGTCAAAGTTCCTCTTCTAGTAGTCAATCCGGAACAGATAATCCCAATCCAGAAAATCCAAGCGCTATCGTTAAGACGGTTGAGCAATTGGCCCAAATGAAGGCCACCGACACAAAAAATATTTATCGCGTTACCGGAACAGCTCAATACCCCGGTTATGCTAAAAAAGGTTATTTTGACCTGGTGGACAATGGATGGACTATTGTCGCCTACGGCGTTAGTGCATCTTCTTCTTGTATTACAAAATCGGGAAGTACCTATTCTTACACTAACAACGACTCGTTTTTACAAACTGGAATTAAAGCGGGTGACACAATTACTTTGGAAGGACTTTTCACTTTTTACGCCTACACCCAAAATTATGGTGTTCCTGAATTTTCTGGTTATCCAACAAAAATAATTCACAATAATTTAAGTAATATAACTGCGAAAAGTTATACAACCGCCGAATCTTATTCAGGCAATTATTATGATTCTATCGCAAGTTCCGATAGTGGTTCGACATTAGGTACCAAACTTCACAATTTAATGATGTCCACGCACAAAACATACGTATCTTATTCGAGTCTTAACACCACGTTAAAATCGACAGATAAAACGTGTTTTTATAGCGGACAAACTTATAGTTCCTTTAATAGAGAACACGTTTGGCCACAGTCCAAATCAAAAGACGGAGCGAATCAATTATTTGGTGAATCATACGCTGGTTCTGATATCAATCACGTTAGAGCTTCAATAGCTACTTATAATTCTTATAGAGGAAGCACGATGTTTGCTCCTATTTTTGGAAAGACGCTAACAATCCCTTACACAGGTGGTGGAGTTACGAAATTTGGTTCTGGTAATACTTATGGTGTTACCGAACCTGCCGACGCCATTAAAGGTGATGCGGCACGCATCATAATGTATGTGTACTTGCATTATGGAACAGATTTTGGAGGCACCCTTCAAACTGGAATTACCGGTAAACTTTATATTACGAATGTCATTGGTGCAAATAGTCAAGCTGACTGCTTTAAACTCTTAAGAAAATGGAATGCCGAAGACCCAGTCAGCGCCGAAGAAATATCTAGAAATCAAACGGCATTTTCAAAACAAGGAAATAGAAACCCTTTTATAGATCACCCAAGCTTTGCCGATCGAATTTGGCCATAAAAAACAAACCATCGCAGGATGGTTTTTTAATATCTTTCTTTTGAACGCTCCATTTTTAATGAGCGAGATTGTGTCTAGTTAATATTTAGATACAGTTTATAATTATTAGTATCATGAAAACGGCAAAAGTATATTGTTATCATTGCAAAAAAAGTTCGGATAAAGAACGCATTTTTGTGGTCAATAACAATTCCATAACCGCAACATGCCCATCTTGTGGTCACGCACTTGAAATTGGCAAAGGCGTGACAGCCTATGAAAATCGCTTTAACAAATTGCTAAAAAAGGCCGCCGTTAAATTAAACCACGAATCAGATTTTGAAAATGCCTATAAGGCGTATGCGCACATTTTAGATTTGGACGAAAACAATGTCGAAGCGGTATTTGGTCGCCTTATCTCGCTTTTGAAAATGTCGACTCTAAGAAATTCTAAAATCGAAGACGTCACTTTGATGCTCGAGCAAGCGTCTAGAAAAATTCACGTCCAACAAGCAATAGTGGGAATACATTCAGATTTTTTGAAAAGAATTAAAAATATTATCGAAATCTATCTAAAGATAATATATTCAAGACTGACAGTTAAAGATTATTTTTACGACAGCGATTGTTTGAGTTTATATTTAGAGAGAATAGATGAGTCTGTCCGCTTATTGAATTTGGTTAGCAAAGAATTTGAAAATCTCAAAAATCGTTTTCCAAATTCAATAGAAATTCAAAGCAGGATCATTTTTGTAAATGGATATATTGTCGAATTAAAAGAAACTTTTTCAAAAAAGCACTGTCTTATCGACGGTTGTTGTATCGTAGCTTCTAAATCGCCTTCCAATGAATTCGTTCTTGCAAAAGAAGAAAAAATGGCGGAAATGCAAAAAATATTCAAGTTTCGCAAGATGTCGCTTCATTTTGGCAATCGAGAATTCAAATATATTGAAGACGTTGTTTTCCCGAGCAGGATATATATGTACAGATTCAATAAAGCAGCTTTATATTATTCGCTACTTCCGATCATTGCCTCGGTAGCGCTTCTGATTATGTCGTTTATTAGTCCACACAAAATATATTTCGCAGTTACGGCTGGGATTCTTGCGATAAGTGCGATTTTCTTACTGACAGCAAAATTGGTAACTAATAAAAGATTTATTAGATAGATTGCAAGGTCTTTAAATAATTAACCAAATTTAATAACGCTCTTGCACGATGTGAGATTTTATTTTTAATATCATTGCCCAATTCAGAAAAGGCTTTGTCTTCATATTCGTCTGGAACAAAAATAGGATCATAGCCAAAACCTTGGCCGGGATGTATAAAGGTGGAGATGTGCCCATTAGAAGCGCCGTAAAATACGTGTTCTTTTTTGTTTTCATCAATGTAAACAATCGAACAAACAAATCTCGCCGAGCGATCCTTTCCTTCGATTTTTTCCAAAATCGCTTTCATTGCATTATTGTGTCCGCCTTTTTCTTCGGCGTATCTAGCGGATTTAAGCCCCGGTCCATTGTTTAACGATACTATTTCAAGTCCTGAATCATCCGCCATAACCGAGATGTTGACTTTTTTTGAAAGAGCTTTTGCTTTTATCAAAGCGTTTTGTTCATAGGTAGAACCGTTTTCTTCTATATCATTAATATTTAATTCTAAATCTGAAAGGCCGAGCACCTTAATTCCATATGGAAATAAAATGGCCCTAACTTCGGCCAATTTGTGTTTATTAGAAGTGGCAAACGCAATTGTCATCGATTTATATAATAACACTCTTTAAAGCGTTCCATACAAAAAAACAAAATAAAAAGTGATGCAAGCATCACTAATTATCATTAATCTTCTTGTTTCACGAAGTCGTCTTTACCGGCGCCGCAAATTGGGCACACATAGTCTTCTGGAAGATCACTCCATTTGACGCCCTCGACTTCTTCATCATAAACAAAGCCGCATACAACACAAACGTATTTCATCTTATTCTTCCTTTCTTAAGGCTAGGGCAAGTTCTCTTATCTCTTTGAGGTTTTGTTTCTTGAGACCAGATTTAACCCGAACATATTGTTCAATAAATTTTACATTTTTACAAGAGGTAAGAATATTCTTTGTTATTTTTTCCACTTGCGGAGCCCAAGAACCATTTTCGATAATTCCGACAACTTTATTTTGGAAACCGTGCTCCGATAACCTAATTAAAAAGTCGTGCATGATGGGAAAGATACCGTTGTTATAAGTCGTACTTGCCAATACAACTTTGCGATAGCGGTAAGCTTGAGCGACATTTTCGCTCATCTCTGTCCGCGATAAATCTTTGATTAAAACGTCCTCGACGCCCAAAGAATTCAATTCTTCTTTGAGTTTAATAACAGCCTCTTTGGTATTTCCATAAACAGAAGTGTACGCTATAAATATTCCTTCTTTATTTTCACTTTCAAACTTTGACCATAGATCATAAAGCGAAATGTATTTTCCAAGGTCTTTATCTAAAACCGGTCCGTGGAGTGAACAAATTCGGTCTATTTCAAGGTGAGAAATTTTCTTGAGTAAATTTTGAACTTGCATGCCGTATTTTGCCACTATTCCGACATAATAGCGTCTAGCCTCATCAATCCAATTGTCTTTAGCATCGATGACACCAAATTTGCCAAAAGCATCAGCGCTAAAAAATGTTTTAGAATGTTTTTCATACATCATGAGCACTTCGGGCCAATGCACCATAGGTGCAAAAAAGAAGGTAAGCGAATGTTTTCCAAGCGAAAGTTTGTCGTGTTCCTGAACCAAAATGACTTTATCATCGAAATTAAAATCGAAAAATTGATTGAGAAGATTTAAAGATTTTTGATTTGTGACAATTTTTGCCTCTGGATATTTATAAACGAATTCCAAAATTGCTCCCGAATGATCGGGTTCCATATGCTCGACTATCAAATAATCTGGTTTGCGCTCTTTTAAAATTTCTTCAATCGATTTAAACCAAACGTCTTTTCCATCTAACTCAACCGAATCAACAATTGCAATTTTTTCATCCAAAATTAGATATGAATTATAAGACATTCCATTTTTTAAAGGAAACTGACTCTCAAATAAATCGGCGTTTTCGTTATTGTAGCCAATATAGTAAATATCAGATGTTATTTTTTTCATGAAAAACTCCTTTCAACAAAGCGCATTCATTGTATCAAAAACTACCCTTTTTTTAACTAAAAACGATTATAAAAATTTCAAAGTGAATGAAATCTTTTAAAAATTGAAGGACTTCGCCACAAATTTAACTCAATTTTTCTAAAATTGTTTGAAAGTTAGTGATAAACCCTCGCTTTGATTGACTTTAATTTAGTCCATTGTAAAATTATAACAGTGGTTTATAAACACTTATAATAAGTGCCGAGAAGGAGTTTCTTATGAAAGAAAAGAAAAAGATGCCGGCGGGCTTGAAAGTCGCGCTCTCATATTTAGTAATACTTGTTGCGTCGTTTGTTTTTGCGATTTCAACTTATGTCTTCTTAGTTCCCGCACGACTAATCCCCGGAGGCGTGACTGGTTTTGCTTCTATGCTTGAAATTGTCACAGGATTTCCTGCACAGTATTCAATTCTTTTAATTAACGTTCCAATTTTAATTCTAGGTCTTATTCTCCTCGATAAAAAAGTCGGAATTCGAAGTGTCTTTGCGATCTTGTGTATTAGCGGATGGATGCAATTATTCTCTTTTTTAGGTTTTGAAAAATTTGGAAATCCTCTAGAAATGGATTATGTCGTTTCATTGATTTCTGCTTTGATTTCTGGCGTTTTGACGGGTTCCGGCATTGGAGTTATATTAAACGCAGGAGGTAGCACTGGCGGAACTGAGCTCAGCGGAATGATGATCCAAAAGAAATTAAAAGACGTCAAGGTTTCCAATATTATTTTGGCAATAAATGTCGTTATTGTCAGCATAAACTCATTAGTTTATTTATTGGTGAAAGATGTGGGGATGGACTGGAAAGATGTCGTCGTTATTTTAGTTTTTTCACTAGTTCAAAACATGATTAGTTCTAAAACCGTTGATCTGGTACTCAACGGATTTAGTTCAGCGGTGAAGTTTGAAATCATTACAAAGAAATCCGAAGAAGTCACACGGGCAATCTTGAAAGAGGGACGATACTCAGTCACCGCAATTGAAAGTAAAGGCGGATATTTCGAAGAAAAAAGCACAACTCTTGTATGCGTAGTCCCGAAAATGCAAGTCTCAAGTTTCAAAAGAGTGGTTCATGAAAGCGACCCAACAGCGTTCATGTTCTCTGTCGAAACAAATGAAGTTCTAGGAAAAAATTTCAAGAAGAAAAGATAAATAAAAAAGACGTCCAACTGGGCGTCTATTTTTTTGTATTCATTTTTTCTTTTCTCTTTTTATTCTTTTATAAAGAATAATTCCTGTTGCTCCGCCAACTAAAACCAAACTAAGACCCAAATATAAATAAGGCGAATAAATAATGTCTAAAGCAGATTGTAAAGATTGGCTGCTTTCTATAACTTTTGAGCACCTTCCAATTAAATCGTCCTCAGTAACATAATATGGATTTTCAGGAGTTCCCCAATTATCGAATTTGTTTTCATCTGTCGAAGCGAGGTCTTTATTTTTTTCTGAATATGTCAAGAGATGACCTTCCTCATTTATATGATCAAAGTAGTGGACAACAACAACGCTTTCAACTATTTCAAGGCCGCCCATTTGTTTTTTGGTATTGAAAATAATAATTTCTTCGGATTTCAAATCTTTGGCTTTCACTCTTCTTGCCACAACGTAATCATTTACTTTAATAGTTGGGTTCATTGAAGCGCTTTGAACTCGATAAAAACCAAATCCAAAAATTTTTACCATTCCGTTGGGAACAAGCAGCGTTACAAGAAAAACAAACATCAAAAATCCAAGTGCCAAACCGCCGACGGCCCCGAAAATTTTATTAATAATTTTTTTCTTTTTTACTTCCATTTTAAATGTTAATTTTGTTTTGACTTGATGACTTTCATTCGCACAAATTCTTCTCGTTCTCGCTCCTCTAAAACATCAGTAATATATTTTATATTCTCAATTAAGTTGGGAATTACAACGTTTTCTAATGCGTTTGCACGTTTCTGCGCTTTTCTAATTCCATCAGCCAAGCTATAAACAGCGTTATCAATTTCCGCTAGTTTGACAGTTAAATCTCGGGCCTCTAAAAACGTTTTATAAGCATAATCGAACTTTGAGTTTGTCGATCTTAGTCCATAAGAAAGATGAGGTTTACTAGACTCATGCGTCACAACCGGAATATCAACGCCCATTACGTTTCTAAAACTAAGACGAATACCTTCGTCAATTGGAATTGATTTAGCTATATCTTCGACGATACCAAGAGTAATATTGGCTTCTTGTAAAGCAAGATATGCTTTTGCATATACATCGGTGATTTTATCTCTTATTTCATTGACTTTAGGCAAAAGCAAAAGCATTTCCCGCACAAGAATGTTCTTTTTGCGGTCCATTAAAGATTGACCGACAGTTGCCAAATCGAGAGATTTTTTAAGTGTCATCAAGTTACTTTTTGTGGGAATTACTTTTGTGTTCATCATTTTCCTTTCGCGATAATTTTAGTCACCATACTTGAAGATTTTATTCCAAAACGATTGGACGCTCGTTCTTGGTCATAATATTTTTCAATTAAGCGATCATAAACGTTACTTAATTCACTCTTTGGTAGGATGCTCAATAAATCCCATCCCAAGTCTAAAGAAAATTCGATATCTCGGTTTTGGTCGCCTTGATTTAAAAAGTGTTGCTCGAAAAGATTTCCAAACAATATGTAAACTTGGTCTAATTCATTGAGTTCGTCTTCTCCGATGACGGCCGCTAAAGAGCGAGTGTCTTGCACTTTTGCATAACTAGCAAACAGTTGGTTTGCAAGAGCTTGGTGGTCTTCTCTTGTGTATTGCGAGCCAATGCCGTCTTTCATCAATCTCGAAAGAGACGGAAGAACGCTCACCGGTGGGAAAATGCCTTTTTGATAAAGTTCTCGTTCGAGAACGATTTGACCTTCGGTGATATAACCAGTCAAGTCTGGAACTGGGTGTGTGATATCATCGTTTGGCATTGTGAGAATCGGGATTTGAGTAACAGAACCCTTTTTGCCGACGACCATGCCGGCTCGTTCATAAAGGCTAGAAAGTTCGCTATATAAATAGCCCGGATATCCTTTTCGTCCAGGAATTTCTCCCATCGAAGGGGAAAATTCTCTCAGCGCTTCACAATAAGCAGTCATATCGGTTAAAACAACCAGGACATTGTAATCCAATTCATAGGCGAGATATTCAGCTGTTGTAAGCGCCGCACGTGGTGTAATTAGACGTTCGATAATTGGATCATTTGCAAGGTTTGTAAACATTACAACTCGATCCATGACTTCGGCATCCTCAAACGCTTGTTTGAAGTAGTGGGAAACGTCTTGTTTAATACCCATTGCCGCAAAGACGATACAAAACTTTTCATCGCTATCTTCGCCAGAAATTTTAGCCTGGCGAACAATTTGAACTGCCAACTCATTGTGAGGAAGGCCGGTTCCTGTAAAAATTGGCAATTTTTGACCCCGGATTAATGTCGTCAAAGTATCAATTGAAGAAATACCAGTTTGAATATAGTTTCGAGGATAAATGCGCATGACTGGGTTTAGCGGTTCACCGTTGACGTCTTTCTTTTTGCTAGCAAAAATAGGTGCCAGGCCATCGATTGGTTTTCCCGCTCCGTTAAAAACTCGACCGAGCATCTCTTCCGCCAATGAAATCTCCAGTGGTTTCCCAAGAAATTCAGCGGTCACTTCTTTGAGGCTTATTTCATGAGTGCCTTCAAAAACTTGAACAGCAACTCTGTCGCCTTCAATTGCGATGACTTTACCGTTTCTAACTTCGCCATTTTTAAGTCGAAGTTCGACGACTTCATCATAGCCAACTCCGCTTACTCCCTCTAAGAAAACTAGTGGGCCATTAACAGCTGATAAACCGAGATATTGAATTGCCATGACCATTCCTCCTTCTAACCAATTTCGATGATTTTAGCCGTTATTTGTTCTTTTAATCGTTCAAAACCCCGCAAATCATCGTTTTTAATTTGATATTTCATTTTTATAACTTCATCAAATACTCCGGTTTGTACGATCGAAGCAAAAGATTTATCTCTCAAAATAAGTTTGTTTGCTTCATCATAAAGAAACAAGATTGTTTCTGCCATTGCATGTTGTTTTTTAAGCGAAACATAAGTGTCTTCACTGTGAAAAGCGCTTTGTTGTAAAAAGCCTTGTCTAATGACTCGTCCGATTTCCAAAATTAGTTTTTGATCGTCGGGTAAGACGTCGTTCCCGATTAAACGAACGATTTCCATTAAGTTGTCTTCTCTTGCAAGAAGCGTTCTTATTCTAGTTCTGTTTTTCAAGAAGTTGATACCGACATTTTTGTTATACCATGGAGCTAAATCACTGAGGTATTCACTGTAACTCAAATGCCAGTTTACGGCTGGATAATGTCTTTGATATGCCAAATTTTTATCAAGGGCCCAAAAGCAGCGAACGAATCTTTTAGTATTTTGAGTAACTGGTTCAGAAAAGTCGGCACCCTGAGGGCTGACTGCTCCAATAATCGAAACGGAACCCTTTGTGTTGTTTAAATTAATTACCATTCCTGCGCGCTCATAAAACTGAGCGATGCGAGAAGGAAGATAAGCGGGGAAGCCCTCTTCGGCGGGCATTTCTTCGAGTCTTCCACTAATTTCACGCAGTGCCTCCGCCCAACGAGAAGTAGAGTCTGCCATCATTGCAACGTTATAACCCATGTCGCGGTAATATTCCGCAATTGTGATTCCAGTATAAATACTCGCCTCTCTGGCGGCCACCGGCATATTGGAAGTGTTGGCAATTAAAACTGTTCTTTCCATTAGAGATTTGTGAGTATGAGGATCGATCAAACTTTGGAATTCTTCCAAAACCTGAGTCATTTCGTTTCCACGTTCACCACATCCAACATAGACGATAATATCCGCGTCACACCATTTTGCTAATTGGTGTTGCATCATTGTTTTCCCGGCCCCGAAACCTCCGGGAATAACCGCCGCTCCGCCCTTTGCAAGCGGGAACAAAGTATCGATAATTCTTTGTCCGGTAATTAGCGGAATATCTAAAGGAAGATGTTTTTTACTCGGACGAGCAATTTTAATTGGCCACTCCTGTACAATACCGACTGAATGAATTCCTCCTTCGGCATCTTGAATTTTTATAAGACTCTCCTTAATTGTATATTTTCCATTTTCTTTCGCTTCGACAATTGTTCCAGAAAGTCGTGGTGGAACCATAATTTTATGAACTATGGCGCCAGTTTCAGGAGTTAAAGCGATTATGTGTCCAGGAGAGACTATATCTCCAACTTGAACTAACATCTCGATAGCCCAAAGTTTATTTTCATCTAAAGATGCAACTTGACTACCAGGAGAAATAAAAATTCCCTCTTGTTCGCTTATTGTTTTTAATGGTCTTTGTATTCCGTCGAAGATATTGCTTAAAATTCCCGGACCCAAAGCCAAAGAGACTAGTGTTTTTGTTCCAATGACTTCGTCTCCCCTTTTTAATCCAGAAGTCGATTCGTAAACCTGAATAATGGTTTCTTTTTTGGAAATAGAAATAACTTCGCCCATTAATTTATTGGGCCCGACATAAACTTTTTCCAACATTGAAAAAGAATCGGTATCTCGAACCTTTATAACGGGTCCATTTATTGCGTATATTAAATTTTTCATCGTGTGGTTTCTCCTTTTAAAGACTTCCACTCGACATGATCGTAAAACCATCTTCGAGATTCTTTGATTTTCTTTTTAAGCGATTCATCGATTAAAGTTTTCCCGTCTTTGGTCAAGGCGACAAAACCACCGATTAGCCCAGAATCGAGATTTGTTTCAATATTTTTGAGTTCTTCTTGTGCTATAAGATCTTCTTGATCGATTCGGACTGAAGACCAATTGTTTAAATCGTAGAGAGAGATTTTTTTGACGAGCCACGAACGATATTCAGGGCTTTTTACAAACGCTAGAAGCTTTTCTTCTAATTCTAAAAACAATGATTCTAAAAGTTCTTGCTTTTTATTCATTTGCACAATGCGTTTTTCTTGTTGCAAAGAGATAATTTTAAGATTGTTTTGTCGATCAAGACTTTGTCTTTCGGCTTCGACAAGACTTCTTTGCTCCTCACTTAGTTCATCGTTAATTGAAACTTGAGCTTGCTTTTTTAAACTATCGATGTCATTTTGCAGTTCATCGGTAATTTTTGCTATTTCTTCTTCAATGCTTTTCTTGAAGAAAAAATAAAGCGCATCTTTGTTATTTTGTTCCATCATCTTCTCCCTTCAAATTCACTCCAACGGCTTTGGAAACATAGGCGTCTATTTTTTCGCCTATTTTGGCGTTCCCGTGTCGGTCTGGAATTTCTACAATCAAACTGTGGTTATCGCGAAGTTTTAATTCAGAAATGACATCCGGCGCCATTTCGATGAGTCTAGTCGTCACTAAAACAATCGAAATATTCGGATCGACGATAATTTTCTCGAGTCTTTCTAGGAAAGTATCGCGGTCTCGGACGATTTCGCCTTCAATTCCGACTAGTCGCATTCCGACTAAAGTATCTCGGCTGTCGCTGAAACAATAAAACTTCTCCATTTTGACCTTTTAACCAATAACAGGAATATTGTTTAGAATTAAAATCGAAATCAATAATCCGTAAATAGCAACACCTTCGCCTAGCGCGACGAAAATGAGCGATTTACCTAAGTTCTTTGGATTTTCGGAAATTGCACCAATGGCAGCGGGGGCAGCTGCGGCAACAGCAATACCTGCGCCCAAAGCAGAAGCGCCTGTAGCGATTGCTGCTCCAAGATAGCCAAAGGCCGCCGCTTGTTTGTAAATTTCACCTGCAATTTCTGATTCGCCTGAGACTTCGGCGCCCAAAACGCCTGGAGCGACTAAAACTGTTCCGATAATTAGAGCAAAAAACAATCCGACGTGCAAAATAATGCGTTTTTTCGCTTTGCCTGCCGTAGCGTTTCCCTTAAACACTTTGACAAGTGGTAAAGAGATGAGAATTAGGCCTATCGCCACAAGACCAAGAACAATCCATTCATTCATGTGAATACCTCCTAAAATAGTGGATTAAATATATGTCCATCGCCTTCAAAAAAGCGAGAGAACATTTCATAAAATTCAAGTCTCAACACTTGAATACCAACAATTAAACCCTCTAGACCCATGACAAAGAGATTGCCTAGAATCATAACAATGATTGATCCGGCGCCAGAAGTCATGTTCATAAGCGTTGCGACAACGAGCATCATACCTGCATGTGAAAGTACGAATCCGCCGACACGAAGGAAGGAAAGTGTGTTGGTGAGATAGGAAAGGAAAATTTCGAGCAATTCGAAAATTCCTTCAACTAGGAACCCCCCAAAACCATCGGGGAACATTTTTTCTTTTCTAATTTTCCGAGCGATCGGTTCTTTTAAGAAAATCAAAATTGTGGGAACGACTATTAAAAATATAATCGTATAAATATTGAAGACACCCTCGATTCCAAGGAACATTTGTAGAACAATTCCGGATAAAACAAATCCATAAAGAATTAAACCGCTCAAGCCATTTGAAGAGAAGAAAGCATCGGCGTATTTCTTATTTTTTAGTTTTGCGATTGTGTTGATAATTATCGTAGTTATTATAATAACTGCCCCAACTCCAACAGCAGCCATTAGCAAATTCATCGTCACCGAATTGTCCATCGGGTGAATCGGATGCAAATCGTGATTAAATAATTCACTTAGCCATTTATAAAACGGGTCTAGAAAAGTCGAATTGCCAAACGTTTCACCATATACGACACCGAAAATAGCACTCGATATTCCAATTCTCGCCATAATCGGTCCCAATGGATTTTTAGAAAAACGAGACAAGATAAGACCAAATAAACTCAAGAGCAATCCTTGTCCTAAATCGCCGAACATCATTCCAAAGAGTAGCGAGTAAGTGATAGCAACTAGCAAGGTTGGATCGACATCGTGATAAGAAGGCGTTCCATACATGTCGACAAAAAATTGAAAGGGTCGAGTAAACCAGTTATTTTTCAATTTGGTTGGCGGTGGGAAACGTTTATCAGATTCGGCATCTTGAATATCTAGTTCGACTTCCGGCAAGTCCTCAAATATCTTTTTGAGCTTTTTAATGTCTTTTTGTTCTACAAAGCCGGTCAAAGTCAATTCATCATCTTTTTTGACAACGTGACTTTTTGCTTTGTGAACATCAGTTAAATAAAGCAACTGTCCATAGGCTTCATTGAGTTTATCTCTGTTATCCTCAGTTCCGTTATAAATGTCCTTTTTAATTAAACGAATGCTTCTTTCGCGTTTTGCCACTTCTCGATCGAGTCTTTCCATTGCAACCTCTGGAGTTCCTTGAACGAAACCAGGTATATGAATGCGTTCAAAAAACAATGATTCAAACATCTCATCTATTTCAGTCTTATAAGGTTGAGTTGTTAGATACATACACCAAATCGAGCCTTCTTTTTCAGAAAAAGGAACAAAAACAAACGGCTTTTGCTCATAAAATCTCAATCTATCTGCTGTATCACTTGGAATTTTTCCAAATCTCAGGACGGCAAAACGCGCTTTGAACAATTCTTCAAAAGGCGTATTCAAGTTCGAAACATTTTTCACTTGATAAAGTGCGTCTTCGTAAGTTTTTATCTCTTCTTCCAATTTCTTAATCTCGGCGTTTTTAGTGACGAACATTGTTCTTGAATTTTCTACCAATGAACGAATCTCATCTATGGTTGAACTAGCGCAAGGGATTTTCTTTTTTTCGAATTTAAAATTGATCAATTTTTCAATATCGTGTAATTCGTCAAAAAGTATTTCGCAGGGGTTTTCGGTCTCATAAAGTTTTGCACCAGGAACAGTGGAGACTATTTTGTTTGGATCAACGGCGTGAAAATCGCCAATGGTGGCGAATTTTTCTAGCGCCGCATCAATGTGCTCCTCGGTCGTTCTCAAGTTCAGAAGCTTCAATTTACTTATCATGTCTTGTCCCCCTTAAAAAACTAACATCGAACGAATTTCTTGTTCGTCGAGTTTGTAGTGAATGCCTTCGATAATGTGAGTTAGATTTTCTATCTCTAATTCGCTAAAAAACATATATGCCGTAAACACCGCAGGTGCGGCGTTAGAATAATACATAAATTTGCGAGCGGTGTGAAATCTCAAATGATCGTTAAAATATTCGAGATAAACCTGATCCTTGTCTCCGACAAAAGGACCAACCCCCGAAGCGATAATTGCTTCGAATATGTCATCCGGATTTTCAATTGCGATAATTTCATTGAGCTTCTTTTCGACAATTCTAGTCGAAGGAATGAGAATGGTTTTGATATCTCGCCCTTCAATTTTATAAAATTT
>Ga0265295_1006552_pt1 | contig 14017 bp, 13 predicted proteins | sample Munlansysbiofilm_FD_192503 | JGI IMG/M metagenome (GOLD analysis project Ga0265295, IMG submission 192503) | Leachate microbial communities from a municipal landfill in Southern Ontario, Canada - Methane capture system biofilm | ecosystem: Engineered > Solid waste > Landfill > Unclassified ... | reverse complement strand
GCGCATTCTCTTTATAAAAACAAGCAAAAGTATGACCCTGATAGATATCTTCAGTTTCATCAAGCCAAAGAGGAAAATAATATGAAATAGCTTTTTTTAATGTTTTTTAAAGGTGGAAACTCCCATCGTCCTCGATGGGAATGCATACTTAACATCATATGCAGAATATGGAAGTGGGAGCATAATTTTTAATTTATTTACTCGATTTCTTGTATTTTGTTATTTTTGGGAATAACGGAAGGACTGAAGAATAATGAAAGCAGACGAAATATAAAAAAGATGAAAATAACCAAAAGCAAAAATAAAATCCGCTCTTGATTGATAGTAGGCTGCGTAACTTGGATAATAACATCACGAGTTAAAAATATGATAAAAATATCAATAATAAATCGCAGCTGCACTCGCTTACGCTCTATAAAATCCACTATCATTCTTACTACTTCTATAATAACCACAAACTCCAACATTAGAGTCACTGCCAAATAAAATGGCACTTTGGCTATCATTACAGTCAAAAAAATAACAGTAGCAATGATAACTGCATAATACTGCTGCAAAAATATTTTCATATCATATTTTATCATAAAACATTACCGACTGATTACTTGATGGCTTCAATAAGCTCTTTTTCATTTATCACGTATACTACATTTGTAATTTTTTTCTTATCAAGAGTCACTATGATGATTTTGTCTTTTTTGCTTTCATCCATAAATGGCTTAGTTAAAGTCGGCTCAAACGTCAGCAGGACTGAATAAGTGCTTTTTTTAAGGTCAGGCATAGCCATAAGATTTCTAATAGCTACAGGCATTGGACTGATATCAGCAACAAATAACATATCCTTGGATGTCAAAAAATCGGATGGCTGAGTTGATAAATATTGCTTTACTGTGTGGCCCGTAGATTTTGCAAATACAAAAATGACTTTCTTGGTATCATCACTAAGACTTATCTGTTCGTCATGTTGGTTTGGCAATGCAAAATCTATATTTGAGTCTACATTCAAACCATTTGTAGCTTTTGTAAAATATCCTTCTTTTGAAAAAGTCTCTGAACTATTAAACATAAATACTGCACCAATGGCTAATAACAAAAGCGCTATTGTTATACTAATTTTTTTAATCATAAATATCCTTTATTTTGAGAATTGTAGCTTTTTGTACTTAATTGATGCTTGAAAAATAATCAAGAGATCTGACTATAGAGCCCACTTCCAACAACTTTATATGTGATGGACTCATCGAAAATATCATCTATTCTGACTCCACCGATAAGAGCAACCGGATGTTTTGAATGTTTAGCAATATCTAGCAGCTTATCTCCGTATACGTGTGCATCAGCCTTGGTGTCGGTCGTACGATATGCTCCCAATCCAATATAATCTATATCCAGTTCATTTGCCGCTAGAATTTCATCTATATTGTGAGCAGAAAGCCCTAGCAACTTTCTTCCTATTTGATTGCGGATCTCTTTTATGCCAATTTGTGGATTATTGCTAAATACACATAAGTCTTCTTGTCCTATATGAAGTCCGTCGGCATATTCTATAAGTTCAATATGATCATTGATAATAATGCTACCCTGATAATGCGAACGAATAAAAACAAGATCGGATTTGATATCTTCTAAAGAGCCTGTTTTGTTGCGATATTGAAGTATTGGAGCTTGGAGATTATTGATAGCTCCGAGTAGATCGATTAAAAAAACACCTTTTTTATCAAGTGTCTCTTTGTCTATGAGAGCATATATCATTTGTTTCTATTAAATAGCCTCAAGAAATCTGCTATAGTATTTTTCATATCAAATCTGTTGACAACCATATCCACAAGCCCATGTTCTAGTAAAAACTCTGCTCTTTGAAATCCTTCTGGCAAATCAACGCCTACTGTTTGTTTGATAACTCTTTGGCCTGCAAAACCGATCAAGGCTCCCGGCTCTGCTATGATGATATCACCAAGCATTGCGAAAGAAGCACTCACGCCACCCATGGTAGGATCGGTCAATACGGAGATAAATGGCAACTTCGCTGCAGCTAAATGATTGAGTGCAGCTGAAGTTTTACTCATTTGCATCAATGAATATGTACTTTCTTGCATTCTAGCACCTCCGCTTGCACTTACTATGACCACGCCTGTTTTGTTTTTAATAGCTCTATTAACCGCTCTGACTATTTTTTCACCTTCGACAGAACCTAGGCTTCCGCCCATAAATGCAAAATCAAAAACAACTAGTTCCACCGGCTCGCCGTTCATTGTACAGCTTCCACTGATCACACATGAAGTTTTACCTGTTTTTGCTTTGCTCTCTTCTAGTCTTTTTTTATAACTCTTCTTATCAGAAAACTCTAATGGATCAGTAGGTGCAAGAGAACTATCATGCTCAACAAAACTGCCTGCATCAGCAAGTATATCTATACGCTTATCAGCACTTATACGAAAATGATGGTGACATTTCGGACATACTTCATTTTTGGCTTCTATCTCTTTATAATAGATCAAAGACAAACAATGAGGACATTTGATCCATTGATGTTGGGCTGTTTCTTCTTTGGGGGCAATTTTTTTATTATACATACTTCTAAACAAGCTGCCAAAATTCATAAATACTCCTATAAAATGCTATTTATTATTTGCTCTATTTTTAGCGCAATATCTTTTTCTTTTGAAACTATAGCATAATCCTCTTGTATAATCACTTCGAGACCCTCGCAAAGTGCCAAACCTGCTGCTACATCATATATGCGAAACGGCCCGACAAAAAGCACAAAATCAACCCATCTCGCATATGCCAAAGATAGTGCCAATGCGCCGGGAGAGCGAAATTTGATACTATTGTCATGCAGGACTTGAACAATATCAGGATATGCATATGCGCGCTCAAAAATACCGATTTTACTGTAATTATTAAGTTCCATAGGCAACCATTCATTTTGAAAAAGTTTACCGTATTGTGGCAACTTGGATGTTGACGTCCAAAAAACTTCAGATGTAGCCTGATTACACACCATGGCATGCTCCAAGACGCCATCGGAATTGATATATGCTACTGAAGTGCCAAAATATCCAAATTTAGACAATGCATTGTCACTACCGTCAATAGGATCAATAATAATTTTAGCTTTTCCGCCATTCATAATGCCAGACTCTTCTGATTCTATACTTCCAAAATGGCTCAAATGTTCATAAAAAATCTTTTCTGCAAACAGATCAAAACCGCTGCTAATATCACCGCCTGCTCCAATCTCATTTTTGTGATACCACTCCTCGGGATGTATATCTTTTAAAGCATCATAAATAATCTCGTTAGCTTTAAGTGTGGCTAGCAAAAAAGGGTGCATCATAATATTTGACTAATTTTTCTAAGCTAAGAGTTTTTTAATGATAGCTTTTGCAGCTTCTCTGCCATCACGCACTGCAGTTACGACCAGATCCGCGCCTCTATGACAATCACCTCCGGCATATATACCGGTTTTGGTAGTTTCATAATTTTCATCAACCAAAATTTGCCCCCACTTGTCAGTTTCGATGCCATTGGATGCCAAAAATGAATATTCACACATATCAAATCCTAGCGCCATAATAACTACATCTGCTTCTACTAAATAATTGCTGCCTTTGATCTCTTCTACTTTTTGTCTGCCGCTCTCATCTGGAGCACTAAGCTTTGTTTTAACCATTTCAACTGCAATGACTTCATCTTTGTCATTAATTATAAACTTTTTAGGAGATACATAAAATTCAAACTCAACGCCCTCTTCTTTTGCATTTACATACTCTTTTTTACTTCCCGGCATATTGTAAGCATCTCTGCGATAGAGGCATTTTACGCTTTTTGCTTTTTCCCTAAGTGATGTTCTTACACAATCCATTGCTGTATCGCCACCGCCGATAACAACTACATTTTTATCTTTGACATCTATATGTTTTTCTACCTTCTCTCCAAAAATACTTTTTTGAATAGTAGTCAAAAAATCCATAGCCAAATATGCATTTTTTGCATTTTCGCCTGCAAGACCGGCCTTTTTGCCTTTGGTTGCTCCCACACCGATAAATACGGCATCAAAATTTTCCATCAACTCTTCAAAAGCAATATCTTTACCGACTTCTGTGTTCATATGAAAAACAGCACCGGCTTCTTCAAGAAATCTGACACGTCTTAATACTATGTTTTTATCCAATTTAAACCCTGGTATGCCGTACATCAAAAGACCGCCGGCCTTGGCTTGTTTATCAAAGATCTCTACGCTCACACCTTCGCGAAGCAAGAAAGTAGCTGCAGACAAACCGGCCGGTCCTGCACCGATAATAGCAACTTTTTTGCCTATTTTATTTGGAGCAAATTTTGGCTTAAGTCCTTTTTTGAACCCCTCTTCATTAATAAAAGTCTCAACAGAACCTATTGTGATCGCACCATGGCCGTCATTTAATGTACAAGCACCTTCGCAAAGCCTATCATGAGGACAAACCCGACCCATTACTTCAGGAAAAGGAGAGGAGTCATTTGAAAGCATAAATGCAAATTCTAAATCCTTTGCTGCGGTTGCTTTGAGCCATTGTGGAATAAAATTATGTAAAGGACAGCCATTGTGACAATAAGGATCTCCGCATTGAATGCATCTTTCAGACTGTTCGCCGGCTTTTTCGGGCATAAAAACTTCATATATCTCATCAAAATCTTTTATACGCTCTACTACATCTCTTTTTTTAGCTTCTACTCTATCAAATTCAAGAAACTTTTGCATCTTATTCTCCTGCTCCAATTTTAAGTGGACCTTTCATGTCCTTTGGTCTAACCATCCAAAAATTACGAATCTCTACCCTATAGTTATCCAAAATCCTTTTGGCAATTTCACTTTTTGTTTCATTGTAGTAATCTTTGAGCAGTTTTTTAAGATAATATCTCTCTATATCGGTTTCATCTGTATCTATACGGCTAGCCTCAACAAGCTCTTGATTTATATTTTCTACAAACTCATGGGCAATATCATATACAAATGCTACACCGCCTGTCATACCGGCACCAAAATTCACTCCTGTTTTGCCAAGAATTACAACCGCACCGCCTGTCATGTACTCACAAGGGTGATCTCCTGTACCTTCAACTATAGCTATAGCGCCAGAGTTTCGGACCCCAAATCTCTCTCCAACTTCACCGCCGATATAGAGTTTACCGCCCGTAGCACCATACAAGCAGGTATTTCCGCCTAGAGAATAGCCTTCTCTGCTTTTTTGTGAAGTGATAACTATTCGCCCGCCGTGCATTCCTTTTCCTATATAATCGTTGCCGGCACCATTGACGTGCAAACTGATACCATTAATGAGAAATGCCCCCAAAGATTGCCCCGTAGTCCCGTCTAAACGAATATCTATAGTTCCATCCGGTAAGCCTTTGTCACCATAATATTTGGCAATTTCTCCGGAGATTCTTGTACCAAATGAACGATTTAGATTTGAAATAGATTTTTCAAGAACAATAGGATTATTGCTGTTTTTAATAGCAGGCATTATCTCTTTTAAGATCTCTTGTTCGTACTCGTTTTTATCATACGGCTCATTTGAAGGCACTTGGACTGTATTTGGACCTTCCAATCTATAAAGCAATGATTCAAAAGAAAATTTGCGTGCGAACTCATCATTTATTACTTCTAATAGTTCGTTTTTACCGATAATTTCCTCAAGAGATGAATACCCAAGACTAGCCAATATTTCTCTAACGTCTTCTGCTAACAGTGTAAAGTAATTGATAACTTTATCGACCGTGCCCACATAATGTTCTCTTAGCTTCTCATCTTGTGTGGCGATACCAACACTACAGCGATTGAGGTGGCAAATACGCAAGATCTTGCACCCTACTACCGTCAATACGCCGGTACCAAATGCAAAAGTCTCAGCTCCAAATATGGCTGCTTTTATGATATCAAGGCCTGTTTTGAGTCCACCATCTGTCTCAAGCTGCACTTGCCCTCTGAGATTATTTGCTTTAAGAGCATTATGTGCTTCGATAAGCCCAAGCTCCCAAGGATTTCCTGCAAACTTAATAGAACCTATCGGTGCAGCTCCTGTACCACCATCTGCGCCTGAGATAATTATCTTATCTGCGTATGCTTTGGCAACTCCTGCTGCAATCGTTCCCACCCCTGCAGTTGAAACTAATTTTACTGCTATTTTGGCTTCCGGGTTGACTTGTTTTAAGTCAAAAATAAGCTGAGCCAAGTCTTCAATGGAATATATATCATGATGCGGCGGCGGAGATATAAGAGTAACTCCCGGCATTGTATGACGAAGTCTTGCTATAAGCGGACTAACTTTATGTCCAGGGAGCTGCCCGCCCTCACCAGGTTTTGCCCCTTGAGCAACTTTTATTTGAAGCTCCTCGGCTGAGCGCAAATAAGCCGGAGTAACACCAAAGCGGCCTGATGCAACTTGCTTGATCTTGGAATTTTTTATAGTACCAAATCTTACTTCATCTTCTCCGCCCTCACCAGAGTTACTCATAGCTCCGATTGTATTCATAGCAATTGCGAGGCATTCATGAGCTTCAGGAGAAATAGAACCTAGACTCATTGCTGCTGTTGAAAATCTCTTGAAGATCGCTTCTTTTGGCTCAACTTCATTAATAGCAATTGGTTTTCTATCGCTTTTGAGCACAAAAAAGTCTCTAATAAATTTTTTGCCGCGATTATTTATAATCTTCTTGAGCTTATCATAATCTTCTTGTTTACCGCTCGCTGCTAAATCGTGGATGGCATGCACTGTTTTTGGAGCATAATCATGATATTCTCCGCCATCAAGGTATTTATAAAAGCCGCCGATATTAAGTGGAAACATACGGTTAAAAACTTTTACATCAAAAGCCTCTTTGTGTATTTTGGTTAGTCTTGCTTCTATGTCACTATACCCTAGCCCTGTAAGCAAAGCATAAGATCCGTCAAAACATTCATTAACGATTTGACTATCAAGGCCTATTACGTCAAAGAGTTTAGAGTTACGATAACTTGCAATTGTAGATATTCCCATCTTTGACATAATTTTCAAAAGTCCAGCATTAATAGATTTACGAACTTTTTTTAACATCGGCGCTAAATCTACTAGCTCATCTTTGCGTTTTGCCATTACAGCTACACTTTGATATAGCATATATGGATATATTGCTGCAGCTCCATATGCTAACATACAAGCTGCCATATGAGAATCATATACCTCGCCGCTTACAGCCACTATGCTTGTCAAATGTCTTATACCGCGATTTAGCATTGCCTGATTCAGTCTGCCCACAACCATAAGCATAGGCATTGCATTATTATCGATACTCAATTTTCTATCGTCAAGTATGATAGTACGGATTCCGTCTTCAACAACATCATTTATGATAGTTTCTATCAATTCATCAAGTGATTGCTTGAGATTGCTTTGGAATGCAGTACTATAGCATTTCATGCGATAGCTAACATCATACCTAGGATCATTTTGCGTCCCAAAAGCTTTTAACATTTCAAGCTTTTCAAAAGACAAAATCGGAGATATTGTTTTCAATCTTTTTGCATGCTCTGCATCGTCTGACAGAATATTACGAACTTCTCCAAATCCTGTATTTAAACTCATTACCACTTTTTCTCTAATCGGGTCGATCGGCGGATTGGTAACTTGGGCAAATTTTTGACGAAAGAAGTCAGAAAAATTTCTCTGCATTGTAGAAAATGCCGCCAAAGGAGTATCGTCTCCCATTGAAGCGGTTGTCTCTTTGCCCTCAGTCATCATTGATTCAAAAACTTGCTCTTGCACTTCAAGTGTGATATTGAAAAACCTCTGCTTAGCTTCCATCTCTTCTTTTTGAGGTATGTCAATAGTAGAAAAAGGGTCATTTATATGTTCTTGAAGATAAGTCATATTTTCATTTAGCCATTTATCATAAGGTTCACGATTTTTTAGATAAACATCTATATCATGGCTTTTCAAAACAGTACCATATTTCAAGTCAACACCCATCATTTCACCTGATTGGAGTCTGCCTCTTTCTATGATATTCTCTTCTGGAGTATCAAGCACGCCATATTCTGAAGCGATAAGAAGTTTTCTATCTTTTGTAATGATATATTTAGATGGTCTAAGCCCGTTTCTATCAAGTACACACCCAATATATCTGCCGTCTGTCATACTAACGGCTGCCGGACCGTCCCACGGTTCAAAACAGGTACTGATATACTCATAAAATGCTCTTAGTTTGGCATCCATGTGCGGAGCATTTTGCCAAGGAGCAGGCAAGACCGATCTGGCTGCTTTAAAAAAGTCAACACCGTTTACTCTTAAAAATTCAAAAAAGTTATCCAAGCTGGCACTGTCGCTCATGCCGTCTTGGATAATAGGCAATAATCTTTTTAATTCTTCATTAGAAAAAATATCACTTTGCATAAATTCGCTTTTTGATGCAACATTAAAACGATTTGCGGTTACTGAGTTTATCTCACCATTGTGCGCTATCATGCGGAAAGGTTGGGCTAATTTCCATTTTGGAAGAGTATTAGTAGAAAATCTTTGGTGAAAAAGGCCAAAAGATATTTCAAAATCTTTATCGGCTAAGTCTTTATAGAACTCTTTGATATGTGTCGGCATAACAAGGCCTTTATATGAGACCACAGAAGTTGAAAATGACGGGATATAAAAGTCTTGATTTTCTTTTAGTTTGTTTTCTATTTCTTTTCTCGAAAGATATACAAGCGCGTCAAATCTGCGAGTCCCCATAAGAGTATTAGGTGCTATAAATACCTGTTTGATGATAGGCAATGATTCCAATGCCTGCTCTCCAAGCGCATCTTTGTCTAATGGCACTGTACGTGTATAAATAACTCTTAAATCGTTTACTTTACATACCTCTTTGATGATATCAAAATCAGACTCATGTGTACCAAAGATCATACCGACAGCATAAGTTTCAGGCAATATTATGCCGTCTTTTTTAGCCATCTTGGTAAAAAACTTTTTTGGGATTGAAAGCAAAAGCCCGCTTCCGTCTCCGGTCTTACCATCGGCTGCGATAGCCCCGCGGTGCATCATTCTAGAGAGTGCCATTATGGCGTCTTCTAGGTTTTTGTGTGAAGGAATATTATCTATCGAAGCTAGTAATCCAAAACCGCAATTGTCTCTAAAAGAGGTAAATAAATCTTGCATAAGCCAACCTTAAGTTTGTTTGTGATAGGTCATACGAAAAACCTGCTCAAGTGGCGCTCATTATACTAAAAAGTCATTAAAAATATGTTTAATTCAATTTTTACCGTTTTTTCTGATTATTTAGATGATTTCTACTATAATTTACACAATACAATCAACAAGGAAAAAACATCAAAGGATTTGTACTAGATCTCAAAAAAGCAAAAAATGAGGACATGATCGCACTGATCATATCTGCTAATGAGATAAAACACTATTACCGTTTTTTTGGAGCTAGACACTCGATATTGCAAATAGGACATTTGATAGATTATGAGATAGAGGGTGAAGGCAGCGGATATATGGTCAGACTTAGAGGTCTTTCTCATATAGGATTTCCTTGGCTGCATGATAAGAACAGGTTGCTTGTTTGGCACAATTTCATATCCCTTTTTGCACCGCATCTGAGAGATACGGGGGATATCGATCCATTTTATTATAATTTACTGCTGGATGCTGCAAAAAAATGGGACAAACAAAATCCAAAACGTATAATTTGTGAAAGCTACATTAAGCTTCTTAAATTTGAAGGACGGCTTTATCAGCCGCAAACATGCTATATTTGTGAACAACCTCTTATGCTTGATGTCTCCTTGATGCATGCTTTCTTGCCTGCACACCCGGAATGCATATATGCTGCTAGCATACGCAAGGATAAATTACTATCTTTATATGATAATGATAGCACGCTTTATCTGGAAGATGAAGATGTGGAATATCTTTTTGGAGTTATTATGAAAGGGTTTTGATCAAAGCTACTTATTTAAATTATCTCGCTCCAATCGAAGACAACGAGAACCAGTAATAATCTCACCATCCCCGTCCCAGTCACTGTCTCTTTTAATAATAAGCGACATTTAATTGCAAGATGACTAAAATATCAAACAATGATATTGGCTTTTTAAATTTTAAAAAAGATATCAAAATTAATTAGAAGGATTACTATGAATATATCAAAACTGCTTTTATCATTCATTTTAAGCATAACACTATTGACTCAAACTTCTTGGGCGCAAATAGCTTCTACTGAAGCCATTTTCAAACAAGCGGAAACTTTATCTTCAAAAGATAAGATTATTCAATTTACTGCTCGTCAAGACGTTGCAAAAATATTGGCACAGATGGATGTTGAACCAGCAATGATTAAAGATAGAGTTGCTGCAATGACTGATGAAGAGGCATCAAAATTTGCTAATGAAATAGATACACTACCAGCTGGTGGTGATGCTGTTGGTGCATTGATTGGTGCTGTTGTTTTTGTTTTTGTAATTTTACTGATTACTGATATTCTTGGATTAACTAAAGTTTTTGATTTTACACGTACTGTTCGATAGAGTGAAAGGAAACTACCACATTCGCTTATTATTGGCTCTTGCTACTCTATTGATGATGAGTGGTTGCGCATCCAAAGAGCCTTTAATCTCAACGGAGCGTTATAATTCATCAAGTATCAAAGTTCCTTTTGTGGCTCCACGCTCAGACTTGTGCGGGGCTACATCTATCGAAATGGTTTCTTCATATTGGCAGTCAATCACCACTTATACCCCCCGTTTATCAAAAGAGGAACTCGATGCACGCACATTGATTCCTGCAAAAAGCGGCACACTGCAAGTAGAACTGATGGCTACTGCTAGGGCAAACGGGCTACTCGCCTACACTCTGGCACCAACACTGGATGCACTTCTCCATGAGCTAGAACAACAACATCCTGTCATCGTACTAGTTAACCGGAGCTATTCTTGGTATCCATTATGGCATTATGCTCCTGTAACAGGATACAACAAGAAGGATCAGACCATTTTGATGCACTTCTCCAATCGTCCGAATGAAGCAATAAATATTGCAACATTCAAGAGACTGTGGGAACGAAGCGGTAATTGGGGCGTTGTGCTTCTTCCCCCTGAACATCTGCCGGCATCGGCTTCATCTGAAGCATTTCTACGATCTGCATATAATCTTGAAAAAACAGGCATGAGAGAGCAAGCCATTATTGCATATAAGAGTGCTTTGCAACGTTGGCCAAAAGACATTGATATACTTTTTGCATTGGCTAATGCTTACTATAGCTCAAACAAACTTACTGCCGCAGAACAATATTATCGTAAACTTTTATCTATAGAACCTCTACATCCTCTTGCACTTAATAATCTATCTGATCTCTTGTGCCATACAGGTAGACAAAATGAAGCAATGGCAACAATTAAAAAAGCTGACTCAGATAATATTGAGATTCAATCTATCATAAACGCTACGCAAAAAAAGATCCTCAATGGATGCACTCTTCAAGCTTCTCCCAAAAAGTGACTTTTATTTTGCTCCTACGGATGCTGTGAGAGCAAAATAAAACATATTATATGTTTTATTATTTTTATCAGTCATTAATTTTTTTCGCCAACCAAGACAACACGTCTATTTTTGGCTTTACCTTCTTCGGTAGCATTGCTTGCTGATGGGCAAGAATAGGAAGCTCCAACAGCATGTAATCTATTTGCCGAGATTCCGTATTTTTGTATCAGCATCTGCACAACGGCCTGAGCTCGTTTTTCGGAGAGTTTTTGATTATATGCAAAACTTGCTGCATTGTCGGTATGTCCTACAACTAGAATTTTTCTTTTTGGTTCTTGTTTGAGCATTTTTGCAATTTCATCCATGGTAGGTTTTGAGCTGTCCTTGATTATGGCTTTATCCGTATCAAAGAAAATCCCGTAAAGTGCAATCTTTCCACTATGGTCGATATCCTTTTTCATTTTATCCGCTTTTATGACGACCATCTTTTGTTCTAGTTTTTTGATTTGAAACACATCAACTACGGCTATGGTACGATTATTGAAAGCTTTACAAAAGCTACCACCAGTAGACCTGTAAGTCAATACAGAAATAAATACATCTTTTTGTGGAAGTTCCGCCGAAAAATAATGCTGCTGAGTTATGCGATTTGTCAATGCGCAGTAACCGTTACTAAATGCTTCATTGTAACTTTTTACATCATTTTCCGGCTCCATAAACATCCCAAGGCTCATCTCTCCTCCTCCGCCTGAAGATGCACGACTTGGATCTCCTCCGCATGCAGCCCCATCACATCTAAACAGGGTCTTTCCTCCTTTTGCAGTTATCTCTTTTTCATAATTTTTTGATACTTCCAGTGAGGTGCGTCCTTCTGGTAGTAAATAAACCAATCGCGTATGTGACCCTTCAAGTTTTTTATATTTTTGAGGAAAAAAATATATATTGTTGCTTGAATCGAATTTTCCGGATATCTTCATTAGTGGAGCTAAAGGCAAAATGAAGCTATCAAAACTTTTTTGTTGATAGGCAACAATTTTAGATCCGTCATATCTTCCTAAGTATGGCGAATCCTTTGCTCCTTCAAGATCAGAAGTCGGGATTGAAGCATCAGCCAATCCAGTCTGTATAAAAATAATTCCCATTGCCAATACTAAAAATAGTGATTTCATTGCTTCTCCTGCTATAATTTTTGATTATGCAAAACATATACAATTATTTTGTAATTAATCTTATCAGAAATAAACTTAAATATATTATTTAAGCTATGGAGTCTATAGGCTATAAAACAGTCATAATAAAATTGTAAAAGGGTCAGATGATTAAATTGATTTTTAGGAGTTTTTAAGACAGAATATTCCCATCGAGACGATGGGAAACAAAAGAACAAGGAGAAAGTAAATTTAAAAAGCTTCTTTATACTTTTTTCAAAAATTTACTAAGAAGTACTATCTTGACACCATTCACACGGCCTTCTATCTGCTCCGGATCATTGGTCAAATGTATATTTGTTACTTTAGTCCCTTGTTTGGCGGTAAATCCTGCACCTTTAACCTCAAGGTCTTTGATAATCGTTACATTATCTCCTTCATTAAGAATAGTGCCATTACTATCACGTGTTGGTTCACTTGCATCTTCGCTTTGTAAACCCTCATTTGCCCATGCTAGAACTTCTGGCTCAAGATATGCAATTTCTAAAATATCACTAGCCCACGATTCGCCTTCATCGCTTAGCTTTTTAAGAATACGATAAGATGCTGCTTGTACTGCAGGAACACCGCTCCAAATACTCTCGCCTAAACATCTCCAATGATTTGCATTCAATAACGGCTCATCAATTGACTCCATACATGTACTGCACAAAGCTATATCTTCTGCATTTGTACCGCTTATATTATAAGCTTGTAATTCGCCCTCTGCTCCACACAATTCGCATTTTCCGCCAGCTCTTGATTCTAAATTTTTATCCATTTTATTCCTTTATATTTATTTGACAAACAACATTCGTCCGATCAATCCGGCTACCGTTCTGTAACCAACTTCGCTAAATTGCAATGTTCCATTGGAATCATATATCAAAGTAGTAGGAAACACTTCGATACCAAAACCCGATGCGATCTCTCCATTTTCGTCGTTAATAACCTTTAATTGCAATCCGCGTTTTTGTAAAAAAGCTTTTATATCTTGATCGCTTCCGGAATTGACTGCTACAGTGATGACTTCATAATCTTTTGCCAAAGAATTAATATTGGCTATCTCTGTTTTGCACACAGGACACCAGCTGCCCCAAAAATGTACAATTATCGGTTTGGAAATAGGAGGTATATAATTCTCCTGCGTTCCTACAATCGGGTGATGTAAATTACGTAAGATATTATCCGGTATCTCGGGCTGACGAATAAAATTTATAACAACACTGGTCAAAAAAAATAAAATAGAAAAAAGAAGTATCTCTTTTGCCCATTTTTTAAACCACGGCTGCTTATTTTGCATTATCAGCCTTTGGCACCAGATAGGTGTCTAATCTCTTA
>Ga0265295_1006551_pt1 | contig 14018 bp, 25 predicted proteins | sample Munlansysbiofilm_FD_192503 | JGI IMG/M metagenome (GOLD analysis project Ga0265295, IMG submission 192503) | Leachate microbial communities from a municipal landfill in Southern Ontario, Canada - Methane capture system biofilm | ecosystem: Engineered > Solid waste > Landfill > Unclassified ... | reverse complement strand
CACCATTGGGAACTACATAGAGTTTACGGCTTGGAACTCTCAATACGGGATTAATCCGTTTGAATTTGATACGGGGGTTCCGGAGGAGGAGCTAAAAGAGATTATACAAAACGGTTCCATGACTGAACAGCAGAGATTTAAAGTTCAGAACAGCGGACCGAAAGTTCAAGTGGATCGATTTATAGAGATTATCAAAAAAAATTTTTTGCCAAACATGGGAACCAACCAAAAAGATATTCTCACTTATCTTTTATCGGATACCTATCTCAGTAAAGGGTTTGTGTATGACAACATAAACACATGGATTCAAGAGCTTCCAAGTCTTGAGGATACAATGGAGTTGATTGCAAGAATAAAGGCTTTCTCCAACAATCAAGGAGGCAGTATTGTAGATGATGCTTCTATGGGTTTGATCGCTTCTATGCAATCTAAAATTTTATCTTTGAAAATAGATATTGAAAACGACAAGGATCGGGAAGAGGAGATTTGTGAAAATTTCAAAAAAGAAATACATAAAGAAGTAGATGCCTATATCGAACAAGGGATAAAAAGCTATACCAAAAAAAATACTCTTTCAAACAAAGAGTGGTTTGATGAGCATAGCATTAATGTGGAAAAATACACATCCAAAGATGCTTTAAGAACCATTGATAAACTAAGCTCGTACATAAATGCGCTTGTTGAGTCTGGTGTTTTTCATTCAAACAAACCGCCCGTAAAGAATGGGCTTAACGTCGTCAACATCAGCGGGTTGGATGTACCGATTCAGCGATTTATCGTCGATGTATGGCTTGGAAAAGTATTCAAATCTTGTAAAATTCGTGGAACATATGCCGAACGCCCGAACAAATCAAGAGGCGAGAAGTGCGATACTTATGTAATCGTGGATGAATCAAAATTAATCGCAGGTACAAGCAGAGATAAGAATGACCCCTACTCCTACCTAAACAGAACCGCAACGGAAGCAAGGGGGTTTGGATTCGGATTGATCGTCGCAGCTCAATCGGCAGAACACTTCCCGCCGGAGTTCTTGAAAAACTTTGATGCACAAGTGATACTCAATACTGGTATCGCAGACTTTGAGGCTGTAAGAAAGTCTTTTGGGATCGACAAACAGCTTTTGGAGTTTACGCAGCACGGGTATGGGAATGCGTTGGTCAAGACAGGCAGAAGCTTTAGTAAAATCAAATTGGAGTTACCATAATGAAATTAAGTAATAAAGAAAAAAAGAAATACTTTCTTGTAATTTTGGTCATAACCGGCATATTGCTAATGGCTGAAATATTTTCAGGCAACATCGGAACAAGCTTATTTTTTATAGTGTTGTTTGGCGGAATGAGCGTAGCTTATATTCACTACGAAAAATTTGCCGATACAATGAATAAATATTTTTAAAGGGCGGTCAATGCTAACAGGAAAACAAAACGATAAGAAAGCAATTGAATATGTCGAAAGTCATTTAAGAATTTTTTCAAAGGCCGGAGTTTTTGCACATCTTGATCCAACTACAAAGATATCGGACATTTTGGACATGCCGTTGTCTAGCGGCAAGAAAGAGGATGGACAAACATTAAGATGGTTTATTGAGAACGCTGTTAAGTCATCAATCCCCATGAAGCTTGAAGATACGGATGAAGATTTAGATTTCTTCGAGATGTTGGAGGTGAGAGATGCTATGGTATTTGACGTGAGTGGAGTTATGGAATATTTTACTAAAAAAGATATTTCTGAGTATTTATCAAGTTAGAGCGTAAAACCACCCCGTTCACGAGGTGGATATAAGCGACCTATTCAGGAGTGTCTTGCTGCTGAATGTATTGCTTCACAATAGAGAGCGGCACACTATATAAAGGAGAGGCGATGTTAAGAGCTATCCACCTCACTTGTGGGGTGGAGTATCAAACAGAAATATCTCTTGAACATTAACCAAAAAATTTTTTTCTCCGACTGGAGGTTACGTAGTTTATACCTCTTGGTGCTTGACTTCCATCAAGCGCATAATATTCAGGATTCCTAGCTGTTTTTTGGTAGTATCTAAGCCAAATGAATTTACCTTTTTTGTAGTCTTGTTCCCAGATAAGCACATATTTGGGCAGCCATGCAAAATACCTACGTCCACTACTATCAATATTTTCAAGTAAAAACAAGAACAAAAGAAAAAGCCCAACCAAAGAACTAAAAATATATCCAACAATCATCATCAACATATTTAGAGTATCTATCATTTTGTAACCTCTTCTCTTATTTTTTTCTTTAATAGCTTTGGGTATTTAATTGAATAGTGCCAAGCTATTATATTTGATTCTATATGTTTCAAAAGAATAGTTTTTACATCTTTGTCCAATTTGCTACAGTTTTGAATGCTAGTTTGCATAACTTTCTTAATATCATCTCTTGAATGTGCATCAGAGAAACATTGTGACTCAATTAGTCTATAGATGTTTAGAATTTGCCTGTATCCATTTTTTGTATATGTATTAAAAATACCGGTCTTATGTAGCAAAGTAACCCAAAGCAATTTTTGAGTGAAAATCACTTAATCGTTCCTATCACTTTAACCACATCACCTCTCTTTTCCCTGCTTCTCTTCAGCTCTAAAACTCCACTGTTAGGCGGACAGCCCATATCATTAAAAAGCTTTTCAATTACAAGTTCCACAACTTCATTTGTAATATCTATCTCTTGATTAAAAAAGCCTCCATCATAAGTTTCAATGGCTATTTTACCGCTTGTTTCGTTGTATGATAGTTTGAGTTGAGTTTCAGATGTCATACAAAGTATCCAACTCTTGTTGAATTTGTATGGTCTTTTCGATCACTTTACAAATGTTTACTAAATGCTCAAGATCATCACGAGAACATTCATAATCGACTCTGTATTTAAGCCATTTATCGATTACTTGATAGCCACCGATTGTATAATTCCATATACCTTCATCAATATCTTTTATGCACAAATCATTATTTAGATAGATAATTTTATTTTTGTATCTATCTTTGGCATTAAATTTTTGAATAATATAAGAGATATCATTAGTATTAACGTCCACTTTCACAAAATCTAAAACTATATTGCTATCTTCTGGTATATCTAACATTAAATGAAGTCTTGCAAGCTCTAGTCCTTTTTGTGACAATTTTTCAAATAGTTCGGCATCATATGTAAAAGGTATTTTTGGATAGTCTATTTTTAAATACTCATAGTAATTTGTTCTATATGCAGGAGTGTATAGAATAGCATATACGTAGCCCAATATATTCTCTGGTGAAGCATTATTATAGTTTTGGCTATCTATAAATGCTTCAAAATCTTTTGTGAAGTTAGATATTTTTTCAACTCCGTCTTCCAATAAATCTTCTTCGTCTTTATATAGGTAGAGTGGAGCTATATATGACTGTCCTCCTGATAAATGTATATCTATTATAGAATTACTCACAAAAGGTACATCATAAACATTTTCTTGATAAGCCTTTGAAAAAACAAGCCCTACATTATTCTTTAATAATTGATTTGATATGTTTACATTAGGTCTGCTAATGATATCAGTATCAAAATATATATACTGTTTATCAAATGGTCTGTATGCTATTTTTGTTATGTTTTCATCAGAAAATTTACTATTTTTTAATTTATCAATAAATTTATAACTACTAGAATCTTTCATGTTGTATTCTTTAGCAAAATATTCATTATAAGTGCCACTAAAACCTGTTTTTATGACTTCTTCTAAAGATTCTTTATTTTTAGATATAAAAAATGTATCTCTATCGGTTTTTACACCACTCCCAATCAAACCGAAAATATCATCCATCTTCCAAAATCTAGGATCGCTCTCATATTCATCTTTACTTAAATCCTTGTCTATAAACCAATAATAAGGCTCTTTTATCTCCAATCTTTTCCAATTAATAGAATCTATTATATTCTCTTTGAGCAGCACAAACTTTTCAGATCTTGAGAGAACTCCATTATCTTGTGTAGAAAAATAATATACTTTTTTGTCATAGTCAATATCATTGCTATACTTTATGAAAAAAGAGATACATACTCCCGTTTGGATATCAAATACGTTCTTATCCTCTTTGTTATCCGTTTTTCCACCATGAAGATTTAATATGTATATTTCATCAAAGTTTTCATATAAAGACTTTCTCATCTGTCTGTGAGTTCTGCCCCATATAAAAGAGTTATTTGTAATAAATCCCATTACACCTTTTCTTTCGGGTGAGATAAGATTACTTTGCCACTGATCAATCAGTTTCCAATCTGCAAATCTGATGAATTTAATATAATCATCATCAAGGTTTATTTTGGTTTCATTGAGGTCTTTTTTATACTTATCTAAAAGAGCAATGATCTTGTTACCTCTATTTTTTGATTTATTGTTATATGGTGGGTTTCCCAAAATAACTAAAATATCTTCACTGTTTTTTATTTTTTGAGCTTTTTGATGTTCTTCTTCTAAAAGCAGAAGAGGCATTGACATATGTAGTCCCCGTTGTTCTAAATCCAAAGTGTTTGTCAGATAAATTTGCAGTTTATTTTCATCATTAAACGAGTTAAAGCCTTCTTTTTTAAGTATTTTAGAGAGTTTCAGGTGCGCTACAATATATGGCACAAACATCATCTCAAATCCGTAAACATCTTTAAGAAACTTATTTTTTATATTGTCTATTTTAAATACGGGTGACTTCTCTTCTTTGATTATAGTTTCAAAAACCTCCGCTAAAAAGCTCCCCGTTCCCGTTGCAAAATCCAAAGTTTTTACATTCTCTGACGAGAAGCCTTTGTTTTGGTTCAGTTTTGTTTTTAAAATTTGATTTATAGATTTAACTATAAATTGCACAACAGGTTCTGGAGTGTAATAAACACCACCCTCTTTTCTCTTCTCGCTGTTTTTTAAATTATCAAAGTCTTTTAAAAAATCTTCATATAAATATATACTTATGCCGTCAATATTGGTATTAAGTTCTTTTGCTATCTTCTCTTGATCAATTAAAACAACTGTTTTTTTGATATTTTCAATAGTGTAGCTGACATCAACGGGAACGCTGAAAGACGGAGTTGAAAAGTAAAGAAATTCTGCAAGTAAAGCAAATTCGGATGGCAAAAAATTGATAAAATCATCGCTCTCATCGATCAGTCTTGCATTTTCGTCATCTTTCATCTCTATATGAGCAACTAACAATCCATAGACTATGCTTTGCCCGAATATGTCGCAAAACTCTTTGATGTCAAATTCGTAATTAACGGCTTCTTTAAAAGATTCATAGGTTTTTGTAAAGAATTTCGTAAATTTAGAGTGTTGATTCGTTTTATTCTCTATAAACTCCCTAGTTTTTACACCTAGATAAAACGCCTGCGTACTTAAAACTCTCACAAGCTCCTGTTTGGATTTTATTTTTCTAGCTGTCGAATTGAAAAACTCGGTTAATATAAATTGGAGTCTGTCGGCTTTGTCTTGAGTTATGGTATTTTCATGATCAAATAAAGTTTTTTCCGATAGTCCGTATTCAAAAAGAGAGATGTCACTTATTTTCTTTTCAAAAGAGAGTAGTATAAATCTATTATAGTCAGTAACAAGAATATTTGGTGACACTTCAAGGTATTTTTTTATTTGTGGTGTTTTTATGATTTTATCAAGATCTTCGTTCAGTTTTTTGCACTCTATGTAACCTATAAGATTAGGATAGGTTAGTTTTTCGGCGCTGTCTATCTGTTTAAATATTTTAAAATCTGGTGTTCCACTCTCAAACTCTTCTTTGACGGCTTCATGAACAACTTTTATCTCTTTTGGCTTGATTGCATTTAACAGGTTTTCAAAAGGTGTTCTAAGGGTATGCTCTGTTGCAATTGAAGATTTATAATTGTCTTTAATTATTTTTCCGTATTCTTCTAATGCCTCTAAGACAGTCATCACAAATCCTCTAAATTAAGTTTTTTAAGCCCTAGAGCTTTAAATATTTGAAGTGCAAAGCTAAAGCTGAATTTACCACGATTAAGCTTATTAGCTATATTCATTTTATTCTCATCAACGCCTATCTCTTTAAGCATCTCCGATAGCTGTTCATAGCTGATGTCTTTTTTAGCAAGTTCGGCTTTTATTATCACTTTGGCTTTTGCATACCATTCATCTTGTGTCATGAATACAACCTAATATATTTTTATTCTTTGTATTGTACCTTTTGAAAAATCATTTGTCAAATAAAATAACTGTAAATAGTTAATAAATATTGCATAGCTCTTGCATTAATTAACTATATACGATATAATAATACTATATAAATAAAGGAACTCAAAATGTCTCAACACTTTTTACTAACTGCTAAATCAAGAGCAATCTCTGAATTAGAAGTAGCTCGTATGAGTGAAGATGAAGCAAGAGAGACTTTTGAAAAACTAAGATGGAGTGATACGGACGGCAAGCCTGTTTGTTCTGTATGTGGATGCACAGAGAGCTATATTATTAATACTACTTCAAAAAGTGGTAAAAATATAAGAAGATATAAATGTTCAGCTTGCAGAAAACAATACACCGTTACATCAGGAACTATCTTTGCAAGTCATAAGCTAGAGCTTAGAACTTATCTGATGGCTATTATCGTATTTGTAAATGCCGTTAAAGGTATATCGGCTTCTCAAATGAGTAGAGCACTTGGAGTTCAGTATAAAACCAGCTTTGTTTTACTTCATAAACTTCGTGCTGCTTTGGTTGATGCCCAAAATGAAGATAAATTAAGCGGCACGGTTGAGATTGACGGTTGCTATGTAGGTAAAACAAGACCTGCAAATAAAAAAGAGGATAGATTGGATCTAAGATTATCTGCAAATCAAAACCCAAATAAAAGATGTGTGCTTGTAGCAAGACAAAGAGCGGAAGTTGGAAGTGATATTACAGGAGCTTGTGCAACTAAAACTTTTATAGTTAAAAGTGAGAACTCTAGTGTTATAAATAAAATAGCTACTAAACATATCACAAAAAATTCAACTATACATACAGACGGTGCAAACGGTTATGATGATCTATCGGCTTGGTTTGAAGTAAAAGTTGGTGATCACTCTATCGCATATAAAGCTGATAACGGTGCTTGTTCCAATCAGGCTGAGAGCTATTTTTCAAGATTTAGAAGAGCTGAAATGGGGCAATATCATCACTTATCAAATCTTTATCTATCTAACTATGCAGTAGAGATAAGTTACAGAGAGAATAACAGAAGATTATCAAACAAAGCTTTAATGCTAGATGTTGCAACTAAAGCTATAAATACTCCGACTCATAGTGAGTGGACTGGTTACTGGCAAGGAAATAAAAGAGTAGCTGAAAGATTAGTGGCTTAACTCTTTTATACCCCATAGAATCTCCAAACCTCTTTTACCGACTTGGTTTACAAGGTTTGCTTTTTCAAGCTTTCTAAGCATAGCTACTACCGTTTTTTGAATCTTTTTATTTAGAACAGTATCATTTTTTGAAATATCTTTTATATCTTGAAGCTTTAAAGATATATCTTCAGTACTTAAAGTCTTTTCACTTCGTCTTAGAACATTTAAAACAAGCTTTTTACACTCGCCTTTTTCAAAATAGCTGTTTCTTACAAACTGCGATCTGCTTCTATTTGCACTATTAGATACTTTTTTATCAATTTTAGATATAGTTTCTTTGCAGTCGCTATCAAATAGGCATATAGTGGTCTCTAAAGCCGATATATCGCTTTGAAGTTTTAAAAGCTTGGTCTGATATTTATCTTCAAGATGTTTTAACTCCATCTTTTTATCGGCTAGTGCATATAAAACATGAGATTTATTGTTTCTTTGAAGTCCGCTAGAGTTATAAAGAGGGTGTTTGCTCATAATAATACTCCTATTAAAAAGTTAGAGTATAATTGTATCTGCTAAGTGCCTATTTTACGAGGTTTTAGTGGGTTACTTTGCTACATAAGACCGAAAAATACTGTTTTTTTGAATAAAAGCCAAATCCTCCATACCTTTCTTAAGAATTTCATTAATCATAATGTTTTCTATAGATAACCCATAGATACAAGATGCGTCGTAAAAGGTTTGCAACACATCTATTTCACTTGATTGTTTTTTTGCACCCTCTAATGCTTTTTCCAATTCAGCAAAGTATTGTGCTTCCTCCGTAATTCGATTAAGATCAAGTCCAAGATTTTTTCTTAGATTGATCATGTGCTTGCCTCTTATTACAATACCATCTTTTAATTTAGCTGCCGTTCCTCGTGTGATACCCATGTGCTTCGCAAGTTCTTTTTGCGACAAGCTTTGCTCTCTTGCAAAATCAAGAATCCTGTGGCTACAAATCTTATTAAATATCATTGTCACCCCCCCATTGCTGAATTTTTGTGTACAAAGAGTAATATTTTTTGAATGTCAAATATCTTCACTATATCAACATATATTTCCTCAATCTCTTTTTCAAATTCCTCAAAAACAATCTCTTGCTTAGTGTTAAAAATTACACTAAACGAATTATCAAAGTAACCACTATCGCCTAAAATCTCAGCGAATTGATCTAAGTCTATCCCTATTATTTTACTTATTTCATTAAAGGCTTTGCGTTCTGTTTCGATCAACTCGTCCTCTTGTTTCAAGCTATCCAATGACGAAATTTTTTTGAAAGCATCCTGATATACCTTATATGATTGCAGTAAATTTGACTGGTATTTTTCTTTAAAATCTCTCATTTGTTAATCCTTTGTGGTTTGTGTTTTTTGCTTTCAGGTGCATCCCTGTATTATGGATTAAAATTGTACCTTCTTCATCTTCCAAAAGCTTTAAAAAGCCCAACTCCTGATAGAATCTACTTAGTTTTTTACAACCTTTTTTAAATGCTTCCGAGCCTACATCTAAGTCTTTGCAACTATATTGTAGAGGAAAAGCATAAACCAAAAGAGCACACTCTTCTCCGTCTATCTTGAGTGCCGACAATGTTTTTTCAAGCATTAGTTTAAAAAGACCGTTGCCACGAAATTCCTCTTCAATATGAGCGTGATCTAGCACATAAACGGTATCAAAAAGTAAAATATCCGTACCATACCTAATGAACAAATCCTTAGCTACTTGATGTTTTAAAGTTGTTGGATCTTCAAATAGCCGAGAGAACACGCTTGTTGATTCTCTGCGATCGAACACATCCATATAATGCTCAAAACCTGCAAGTTCACACTCTGAAATTTGCATCGTACCCACAACTTCAATTCTACCATCTGAATGTTTTTGCAACAAAGAAATCTTGAAGTCTTTCCACATAAAATCGTCCGCAAGATCGCTTTCATTTTTTAGTGATTGAATCGTTTCAATTTTTATATCTAAATCTAAATTTTTCATGTTTTTCATTTTTGTAGTCCTATTTAAGTGCTTTACCGTTTAGTTTGACATCTGTCACATTGTTGCCTTCTATCAATACTTTTGTGCCATCAACAATCAATCTTACGCCATTGATTGTCACAACATTGGCACTTGATAAAGTGTTTTCGTGAGAACCATTTATTTTATTGCCAGAACCACTTACAGTGATATTCCCATCGCCTTTAATTGTCATCTTTTTCTCCTATTTTTTCAGTGATTCCATATAAATAAGCTGAAATTAGTGTTACTACAATCAAAAGACTTGCAGCTAGTTTGTTGAGTTCAAAAAAAATAAAGTGCCCAGAACCCAAAACTCCAATTAGCATCAAAGTAAACAATAGTGTTTGTGCCATTTTAATTTTTTTAATCATTTCTCTCTCCTATTTTTAGTTTTATTGCATCTTCAATTTCTTGCTCTTCGGCACCATTAAGAAGTTTTTGTAGTGCTTTTTCTAGCCCTTTAGGCAACTCAGTTTTATTTTTCATGACATTTTCCTCCGTCGGTTTTAGTTTTGTTTTTTTATATTCATAATTCTCCTTTTTATTTATTGAGCTGCACCCAGCTCTCTCTTCACAATATCCTCTGTAGGATTTGCGTATATTGACGTTGTTTGGATTGAGCTATGGCCCAAGATTGATTGAACCACTACAATAGAGACGCCGCTCGCCAAAAATCTTTTTGCGGCAGTGTGTCTTAGGATATGAACACCGGACGCTTTTACATCGGCTCGTCTATAGATTGAGTTGACCATTTTACTCAATTGCACTCTATCCATTTTGCCGCCCGAAGCCGTTTTACTTATGTATTCATCATCGCCAAGGTCAAAGCTGTTTTTGAGCGTAAAAAGCTCATCTTCAATATCCTCCTTTTTGATATAAGACGTTCTGTTTTTGTCCCCTTTTCCTTTGAAAGAGATTTTATAAAACTTATCATCTTCTTTGAAAGAGGATGGCTTTAAAACGACTGCCTCCCCTGCCCTTAAACCTGCAAGCAGCATAACTTTAAAAAGAAGAGCATTTCTGAAGTTTACAAATGTTTCTTCACACTTTAGACGCTCCAGATAATCTAAGATTTTTTCAACCTCTCCGTCTGCCAAACCTTTCGGTTTTCTTATCGGCTGTTTAAGCTTTATGTCTTCAAAAACTTTATCAAAATCGTAAAGCTCGTCTGCATTGCGTTCAATGTGTTTAAAAAGTCTTTTAAGATGAGAAACTATCGAGTTTGATGTCGAAACTGAAATATCACCCTGCTTTTGCATATGTTCTGATTTATACTCAATAAAAGCGTATATATCCTCTTCTTTTATGTTTTTTAACGTCAGTTCTCTGTAGTGTTGTTTGCAAAACTTCACGAAATCTCGATACGTCCTCATGTACACATCTATTGTATTCTTAGACTTTTTTTCAATTTTCATCTTTGTTGCAAGAGACTTTGAGAAAGCTTCTATTTGTTCACACAGCGTTATCATCTGAATCTTCTTTGTTATTAGCTAAAAAATCATCAATCATTTTTAACTCTTCTTTGGTGTAGTTCCGTTTTTCATATATCGGTTTTAGCTTTTTTATGCTCAATTCTTCTTGACCTTTGAAGCAGAAATTTTCTCCTAGCTTAAGCTCTGTGATCTTATGTGGAAAAATTCCTCTATAGCCATTGTCGTAATTATCAATGCTTTCAATATATATGCGCCCAACCTGAATTTTTGACGGCTTCTTTTTCTTTTTTGTATGAATTGTATTTTGTTTTGACGGCTTCGTTGTTGTTTCAACGACTTCTTTTTGGTCTTTGCAAAAAAGGATTTTCTTTGAAAGCTTTAAAAAATTAGACAAAAGCATTGTCTTGCCCCTTAGTGTAAAACAATCCGTCTTTTTTGACATAATCACGTTGAGCAACCATATTGACGAGATTGATTAAGGATGCTCTTTTGTGCTCCATTTGAGCATATGCTACTTTAATGGTACCCGTAATTGTTTTTATATCAAGACCAGTTAGAAGCTCCTGTTGCACCGCCGTCGCATTAAAAATTTTCTCTGTTATCCATACATGATTGTGATTGTTTTCATTCTTTTTAAGTATCGCCCAAAGAGTTCTTTCTAGTCTTGAATACTCTTTGGATTGTTTTGCTTGGTTGAATTCAAGCTTGATTGGATTTTGAAAACCTATTCCAAAGTCTTTTATATAGTGAAACTCATCTACTTTTTCAACAAGAGCCTTGCTTGTTTTTGATTCTATTGAGATTAAAGAAACATGTTTTCCGTAGTCTTTAAGTTTATAGATCAAATTGATAAATCCACTATCGCCCGTAGCAAGAATAAAATGGTCCAACTCCTGATCTGTAAGAGCGAGTTCAACTACATCGCACGACAAAGCAATGTCCGCAGAATTTTTCATATAAGCGTAATATCCATAGCCATTATGAGCATCTTTCATTTCTACGGAATTTTCTTTTAGGAACTTTATAATATGAGCGTCGATACGCTTCCAATCAGCATAGGCGAATATAGAAACCTTTTCTTTTTGTGTCAAATATTTTATTTTTCCAAAAAGCACATCTATGTTTTGTGCTGTTTCAAAATTTTCAATATCTATAAAAACCGCCGTTTTTCTTTCGTTGTGCTTCTTTGGAGAGGCGTTAGAAACAAGCTTTTCTTGACTTCTGTTTCTAAATAAATTTCTTATGTTTTGTGTAAAGTTCATGTTTTCCTCAAATTTTGTATTTAATTTTTTCAAAATAGTGCAATTGCAACTTTTCAACTATATCATCCGTAAAAAATTCGGATCCCTTGACGATCTCTTCATTGTATTCATGATCAAGCATAAGATCGTAAAAATCGTTTAAAAGCTTCTTTACACCCGGAGCTACAAGCTTTCTTGTTACTTCATCATGCCTCGTAATCATTGCGATTGCAACCATTGTCATGCTATGTGGTCTATTCGGTAACGATCTAAGCACCTCTAGGGTTTTGCTAGTTGCCGCCTTGTGCAAATGTCTATAATAAAAAGCAGACTTCATCACCCTATCAAGCATCTGTTGCACTATCAAGACGCTTGTCTTTTGAGATTCAACCTCTTGTGCTCCCGCTGCATATAGCTTTCTGAGTTCACTATTTAAGATATTTGCGGCAGGAACAAGCAAAGAAAGTTCGTACAATAATTGTTTATTCATCTTTTTACCCCTCAAACTTTAGATGCAAGCGCCAAAGCCACAAGGAGCTTATTTTCGGAGGAGATCAGTAAGTCATTTATATGCTCTTGGCTGGCATACGGTTTGATTACACTTATGCTTTCTTCAATCTGATCCAATCCGATATAACCATAATAGACCGCATCATGAATCAAGTTTTCTTGCCATTCCTCTAATTCATGTGTTGCCAACCTCTTTTCTACATCCAAAAAAATTTTCTCCATATCTTGAATGTTAAACATGGCAATACCTCCTAGTCTGAGTCATTTGTTCTCCCCAATAATTTTTAAATTTTGTCGTATAATATTTCAGCGCCTCATCTCGCTCCATTCGCTTTGGAAGGGATTCAAGGGTGACATTTATTACTTTTAACTCATTCTTAAAGTTAATAGTTTCCTTTTTTAAAACATAAGCTTCACCGTGAGTTAATCTAGCTTTTTTTCTCATGATCGTTCACCGTTTGATGTTTTTTTTGCTCATCAAGGAGCTTTTCTATCTCTTTTTTTGCATGGTGTAGATTTCTTCTATTTTGTGCATTTGCTTGTGCGTGCCCAAAACTGCAAGAAGAGTTCATTTTTGCTTGAATAAAATTGAATACGCTCATCTTCGTTTCTCTTGCCCAAATTTAAAATCAACAAAAGCTCTTTGAATAGCACTAGGTGATTTATGTTTTTGAATTGGACGCAAAATGGTCACTACTGGTTCTTTTGGTGCGTATTTATCCCAATTCGGATAATCTTCTTTGATCTCTTTTGAAATCGCCTTGTTGACAATATCTATATCTTGAATTTTTAACGACTTCATTATATAGCCCTTAAAACATTCAATGTTGCTTCAAGCTCATTTTCTTCAACGCCTATTTTTAAAGCGAATTTTCTTCGTAATGTTTTATCTAGTTTAAAAAGATAAAACAGACCATCTAGCTTGGTTTCGTTTCGTTTTAACTCTTTTTCCATCTCATCAACATTTGCTACGTTTTGCTCTTTAAGAACCGAGAGTATAATTTTGCTTACATAATCCATGTTTTTGCCCGTCCTTAGTCTAATTCTGGTTTTTCATCATTTTGAATAATAGTGCTTTGCAATGCACAAAATTTGTCTTTTTTTACTTTCGTGATTTTGTCTATCAATACTTTCTTTTTTTCATAATGAAGAAAAGAAATGGAAATACTAAAAAGCAAGCTATCAAGCTCTTTTATTCCAAATGACTCAATTTTCTTCAAAAGCGCATTTAAGTCTTTTTTGTTCATTTTTTCTTTTTCCTTCTTTTTTTAAAGGTATCTTTTGGATGTTTTATCAAATATATATTAATAATATATTCTTTACCATCATGATAATACATAATATGTATTATGTATCATAATTATATTCAAATTAAGTAAATATGTATTAGTTTTAAATAAATAAAATATCTAATTTGCAAATAATTTTATGTATCATTTGTTTTATATGTATTTTACTTTTATTATTTTCC
>Ga0265295_1006550_pt1 | contig 14019 bp, 11 predicted proteins | sample Munlansysbiofilm_FD_192503 | JGI IMG/M metagenome (GOLD analysis project Ga0265295, IMG submission 192503) | Leachate microbial communities from a municipal landfill in Southern Ontario, Canada - Methane capture system biofilm | ecosystem: Engineered > Solid waste > Landfill > Unclassified ... | reverse complement strand
AGGTGCGCCGGGTCGGCGGGCGGCTCGAGCAGGGCCTTGGCCGGGCGGGGCAGGGTCTTGAGGTGGCGGAACCAGAACTGCCGGGCCAGGTCGAAGCGGGACAGGCGCAGGGCGGCCATGCTTCCGGCCAGATCCACGTCCGCATCGCCCGCGTGGACGTTTCCGGCCAGCACGGCGGCCAGGGCCGCCAGGGCTTCCTCGTCGCGGTCCCCGGCCTGGGCCGGGAAGCGCAGGCGGGCGGCCAGCATCGGCGGCCAGGGCGGCAGGGAGTCCAGGAGCCCGGCCATGGATTCCGGCCGCATGGGCAGGCGTCCGGCCTCCCAGAGCAGGAATTGGGACAGGCCGAACCAAGCGTCGGCCTCCGGGCCGCGCGCCGCGTTGTCCCCACAGGAGGCGGCCAGCTCCAGGAGCCGGGCCGCGCGGTGCGCGGGCAGGTGTTCCCGGAGCACCCGCTCCCGGGCGGCCAGGGCCTTGGTCCGGGCGGCCCTGGGGTTCTTCAGCAAGGAGTCCAGCACGGCCGCCAGCTCGGCCACGTGGGCGCAGACCTCGATTTCTCGACCGGGCTCGAACAGGGCGTCCTGCTCCGGCCCGATGTCCTGGCCCAGGACGAGGCAACCCGCCGAGGCGGCCTCGAAGAGCCGGAAGTTGATCTCGCCGGTGATGGATTCGTTGGGCGCGAAGCGGGAGTCGCGGTAGAAGGCGATCATCTCCGGGTAGGTCAGATCCGAGGCGGCGGAGAGCCTCGGGCCGTAGCGCCGCTCCAGGAAGTCCAGGAGCCAGCGCCGGGCCGGGCGTTGGGCCGTGACCCGTCCCACGAAGGCGATCTCGCGGCTCCGGCGCTCCCAAGGCGTCCAGGGCAGCTCCGCGCCGAAGAACGGCAGGTGGCGCACGGCCTTCTGGCCCAAGGCGGAGAGGTCGGTGTTCCATTTGGTCTGGGTGGAGAGGACCAGATCGAAGAGCCTGCCGTAGGCCGCCTGCCAGTACCCGTTGAGGTGCGGGTCCAGGGCCCAGAAGACCTTGCGGCAGGAGAGCCCGCCCAGGCCGCGCAGGAGCACGCGCGAGCCCAGGGTCTCCACCTGGACCAGCAGCCCCGGCTCTTGGCCGCCCAGGGCCTCGGCGACGTCCAGGTCGCCGCCGTCCGGAGTCAGGTCGGCGACGATGGCGCAGCCCAGGTCCGCGAAGGCCCGGGCCAGGACCCGGGGGGCGTTCACGAGGCAGAGCCGGGGCCGCTCCATGGTCAGGCCGTCCAGCGGCCCCAGAGGGAGCGCGGCAGGATCTTGTCCGAGCCGGTCTGGCGCAGGGCCAGCTCACCCACGTCCAATGTCCCCCCCAGGCCCTCCAGGGCGTCGGAGAGGAGGTTGCGGAGCATGAGCGCCGAGGCGTCGGTGTTGTACATGGTCAGGATGAGAAAACGGGCCTGCTCGGAGAGCAGCTCCCGGCACTGGGCCAGGAGTTCGGAAACCTGGCGCTCGACCTTCCAGAGTTCCTTCTTGGGGCCGCGTCCGAAGGCCGGGGGGTCCAGGAGGATGGCCTCGTAGCGCTTGCCGCGCCGCAGTTCGCGGGCCACGAACTTGCCCGCGTCGTCCAGGATGAGGCGCAAGGGGGCGTCCTGCAGGCCGGACAACTCCTGGTTGCGGCGGGCCCAGGTCAGGGCGGGCTTGGAGGCGTCCACGTGGGTCACCTCGAAACCGGCCTTGGCGGCCACCATGCTGGCCGCGCCGGTGTAGCCGAAGAGGTTCAGCAGGCGGCCCTTGCCGCCGCTTTCCAGGATCGCCCGCCAGTGCGGCCACTGCTCGGGGAACACGCCGATGTGCTTGGAGGTTTCGGTGAAGCGGGCCAGCAGGCGCAGGCCGTCCAGCTCCAGGGTCCATTCCCGGGGGCAGTCCGGGGCGAAGGTCCAGGCCCGCTCGTCATGCACGGCCTGGGCCCGGTTCCAGGCGGACTCGGGCAGGCGGGGCCGCCACCAGGCCCGGGGTTCGCCGCGCACGACGAGCACCTCGCCGAAGCGCTCCAGCTTGCGCCGATCGCCGCAGTCCACCAGCTCGTACTGGTCCCATTCGGAGCAGAGAACCTCGATCAGCACCGTTCGGCCTCCGGGATGTCCGGCGGCAGGCCGGGCTTGGCCGCCTGGGTCCGGGCCAGGAGGTCGCAGCGCTCGTTCTCGGGATGGCCCGCGTGGCCGCGCACCCAGTGGAAGGCGACCTCGTGGGCCGCGAGCAGGGGAATCAGGGCCCGCCAGAGGTCCTGGTTCTTCACCGGCTTCTTGGCGGCGGTCTTCCAGCCGTTCTTCCGCCAGCCTTGCAGCCAGTTCTTGGTCACGGCGTCCTTGATGTAGGTGGAGTCGGTGTAGAGATCCACGGCGCACCGGCGCTTGAGGGCCGAGAGGGCCTCGATGACCGCGCGCAGCTCCATGCGGTTGTTGGTGGTGGCGGCCATGCCGCCGGACAGTTCGCGGGTCTTGTCGCCCAGGCGCAGCAGGGCGCACCAGCCGCCCGGGCCGGGGTTGCCCAGGCAGGAGCCGTCGGTGAAGATGGTCACGCGCTCGTCGGCGCTCATGGTTTGTTTCCTTCCCGCTCCGGGTCGGGAGCGGTCGCGTCGGCCTGCCCGGCGTCCGGGCGGTCCAGGTTGTCCAGGCGGGTCCAGATCAGGGCCAGGGCCGTTTTCAGCCCCTGGGGCCAGTCCCCGGACGCCCAGTAGGGTTCGAAATGCTCGCGCTCCAGGTAGGCCGACAGCTCGCCGCCCAGGGCCCGGCGCATGAGCGGGGGGAAGGCCGCGGCCACCCTGCGGGCCTCCGGGTCGATGCCGAAAAAGAGGGTCTTGGAGTCGATCTCGGTGAAGTCGGCCGCCCCCGGGCCGATCTCCACGCGGGCCTGGACGCCGAAGCGGTCCTTGAGGCTGTCCGCGAAGCCGGTGACGAAGGAGCGGTCCTCCTTGGACAGCAGCCCGGCGGGGTCCTTGAGCGCGCCGCCCGCCGTGATCTCGCGCATCCGGCGTTCGGTGTTGTGCCAGAAGGCCAGGGCCACCCCGAGGAAGACCACGAAGAGCCCGACGGTGCGCAGGAAGCGCTCCATGGGCGTTCGGCCCCGCACCAGCGGGCCGGTCGAGGTTCCCTTGCGGAAAAACATGTCCGTGCCTCCGCCGCGCAAGCTACCTTGCGGCGGGCCGCATGGCAAGATGGGAGCGGCTCGCGGGGCGGAGGCGCGGCGTGAGTTGCTTTCCCGGGCGGGCTTTGCGATAACATGCCCCGATGGGCGCGCATGCGCCCCGAGGACGCACACGATGAAGAAATGGCTGATCATCGGCCTGGCCCTGTTGTTCGCCGGAGGCGGAGTCTGGTTCTGGACCTCACGGGGCAAGGACGGGGGCATCCGCATCCTGAAGACCGCCAAGGTCGAGCGCGGCGAGGTCCGCAAGGTCCTGGAGGCCACGGGCATCGTCAAGCCCCAGGTGGGCGCGCAGATCCAGATCGGTTCGCGGGTCACGGGCATCCTGGCCAAGGTGCCGGTGCGCGTGGGCGACGAGGTGAGAAAAGGCGACCTGGTGGCGGTCATCGACAGCCGGGAGCTGAAGGCCAAGCTGGCCCAGGCCGAGGCCCAGCGCCGCCTGTCCCAGGCCAAGCTGGACTACGCGCTCAAGGATCTGGAACGCAAGCGCACCCTGGTGGGCAAGAAGCTCGAGTCGCAGAGCGTGCTGGACCAGGCCGTGCAGGCCGCCGAGGTGGCCCGTTTCGAGACCGCCGCCAACCAGGCCGCCATCGACACCCTCCAGGTCCAGCTTTCCTACACCAACGTCTACAGCACCATCGACGGCGTGGTCAGCCAGGTCACCTCCCAGGAGGGCGAGACCGTGGTGGCCGGCATGCAGGTGGCCAACCTGGTCACGGTGCTCGACCCGACCCTGTTGGAAATGTGGATCTACGTGGACGAGTCCGACGTGGGCCGCGCGGCCCGGGGCCTGCCCGTGGAGTTCACCGTGGACGCCCATCCGGGCGTGGTTTTTCACGGGGCGATCGACCGCATCTACCCCGAGCCGGAGATCAAGGACAACATCGTCTACTACCGCGCCCTGGTCCAGGTGGACCGGGCCGACGCCGGGCGGCTGCGGCCGGAGATGACCACCCAGTGCAAGATCATCGTGGAGGAGAAGAAGGGCGTGCTCTCCATCCCCAACGCGGCGCTCAAGTGGGTGGACGGCCGCCAGGCCGTGTTCGTCCCCGGGCCCGAGGGCGCGGCCCGCGAGGCCCAGGTGGAGCTGGGGCTGGCCGGGCTGGACCGCACCGAGGTTCTCTCCGGGCTCGAGGAGGGCCAGGAGGTGGCGGTGCAGGTGGTCCTGCCGGGCCAGAAGAAGCAGAAGGGGAGCTGACGGTGGCCGGGCCGCTCATCCTTCTCGAGGGGATCGGCAAGACCTTCGCCATGCCCGGGGGCGAGGGCGCGTCCGTGACCGTGCTCCGGGACATCGACCTCATGGTGGAGGCCGGGGAGTTCCTGGCCCTCCAGGGCACCTCGGGCTCGGGCAAGTCCACCCTGCTGTCCATCATCGGCCTGCTGGACCGGCCCACCGCCGGGCGCTACCTGCTGAACGGCCGGGACGTCTCGCATCTTTCCGACGACGAGCTTTCGGATCTGCGCAACGCGACCCTGGGCTTCGTCTTCCAGAGCTTCCACCTGATCCCCTACGCCACGGCCCTGGAGAACGTGCTTCTGCCGGGCATGTACTCCCACGCGCCCCAGGGCCGCCTGCGCAAGCGGGCCCACGAGCTGCTGGAACGGGTGGGCTTGGGCGACCGGGCCGATTTCCGGCCGGGCAGGCTCTCCGGCGGTCAGCAGCAGCGCGTGGCCATGGCCCGGGCCCTGCTCAACGACCCGGACCTGCTTCTGGCCGACGAGCCCACCGGGCAGCTCGACTCGGCCACCAGCGCCGGGATCATGGACCTTTTCCGGGAGATCAACGCCACGGGCAAGACGGTCATCCTCGTGACCCACGACGACGAGGTGGCGGCCGCGGCCCGGCGCGTGGTGCGCCTGCGCGACGGTCAGGCCCGGGAAGACCCCCGGGACGGAGCCGGGGGATGACCCCCGGAACCCTGGCCCGGGCCCTGGGCATGGCCCTGGACGCGGTGCTGGCCTTCCGGCTGCGCACCCTCTTCGTCTCCCTCGCGGTCGCCTTCGGCATCGCCGCCCTGACCCTCATCGTCACGGCCGTGGACGGGGCCAACCGCATGGCCTACCAGATCGTGGACATGTTCGGCCCGGACGCGGCCCTGATCTTCGGCGGGAACATCAAGAAGCGGGCCGTGGGCGAACGCACCCTGACCCTGACCGCGGAGGACGCCCGGCGCATCCGGCGCTCCCTGCCCGGGGTCTATCTGGTGACGCCCATGCGGGCCAAGTTCGACGTGACCGCCCGCTACGAGGGCCGGACCGCCGCCGGGCTGGCGGCCGTGGGCGCGCTGGAGGACTACACCAAGGCCTGGAACTGGCCCCTGGCCGAGGGCCGCGACTTCACCCCCGAGGACGTGGAGCGCGCGGCCAAGGTCTGCCTCCTCGGCGACAAGCCGGCCCGGACCCTGTTCGGCGACGAGTCCCCCGTGGGCCGGACCATCTTCCTGAACAACGTGCCCCTGCTGGTGGTCGGCAAGCTGGCCTACCGGGGCTTCTCCGGCGGTGGCGGCGGCCGCGAGGTGGACGACCGGGTGATCCTGCCCCTGCCCACGCTGACCAACCGTTTCAACCTGGACCGCAAGTTCTTCGTGGGCCTGCGCGTGAAGTTCAGCGACGCCACGCGCATGGAGTCCCAGGTGGCGGCCCTGAAGGCCATGCTGCGCGAACTGCATCATCTGCCGCCGGAGGCCGACGACGACTTCACCGTGCTCACGGCCGACGAAGTGTTGGCCTTTCTGGCCATGCTCAAGGGCGGGCTGATGGTCTTCCTGGGGGTGACGGCGGTGGCGGCCCTGGCCGTGGGCGGGTTCGTGCTGGCCAACCTGTTCGCCCTCTCGGTCACGGAGCGGTCCTCGGAGATCGGGCTCAAGCGGGCTCTGGGGGCGCGATCCTCGGCGGTGCTGGCCCAATTCCTCTTCGAGGCCGTGATCCTGACCCTGGCCGGGGGCATCCTGGGGCTCTTCCTCGGGCTCTCACTGGGCCAGCTCCTGACACGACTGGAGATCCTGACCATCCAGTTCTCCTGGAAGGTCTTCATCATGGCCCTGGGCGGCTCGCTGATCGTGGGGTTGGTCTTCGGGCTCAAGCCCGCGCGGCAGGCCGCCGCGCTCGATCCGGTGGAGGCCCTGCGGGGCGGGGGCTAGGGATGCCTAATTTTTTTGACATGATATCAGGGTTTGTTCTGGTTTAATAGCCCTCTTGTTTTTTTATTTAATCGCGTAACTGGCTTGCAGCAATCGGCAATCCGTGATGCGACAAGCAGGCTTATATTTCTCGCCCCAGAATATATTGCTGGTGGGGTAATATGTTTTGGATAAAGTGATCTCATCTGTATAAAATCGTATGATGCTTTGTCTTTCGTGCAAACAAGTCTACACCCTGAAGCGCATACTATGGCGACGATATGAACGTCGTTAAATCTTTTATTTTTATATTTATTATTTATTCTCGCAAATTCGTTATCGACCTTTGCATCGTCTATCGATACTGTCTTATTAATTTTTGTAAGTTCAGTTATAAACTTAAGTATCGATTTTAGTCTGGCTAATTCGGATCTATATTTTTTGCCACCTAACACCATCTTTCCTTCGCCGGATGTTATCCATTCAAATACTGGTAAGAATTCAGAGTGTTCAGCGTTATCTTTTTTAAAAACGGCACTTATTGTATTAGAATCAATGACAATACACATATTATAAATCCAGGAGGTCCATTTGTTCTTTTATGAAAAAGCTTCTATAGTCATCAAGGGATTCACCCGAAAACTTACCATCCTTATTGATGCCAATAGATGATATAGAGTTGCCAAATTTTGTGCGCTTAAAAAAAAGGATTTGTGCTTCTTTTTTCTTTTGCGACGCTTTTTTTACGCTAAGTCTGAAACGATCGACTATGTAATCGCTGTGAGTCTCGATTAAAAATTTTTTATTTTTTGTAGCGACTAAATCATATATATATTCTCCAAGTGCAGCTTGCGCCTTTGGATGGAGATGAACCTCTGGTTGTTGTATCGCAAAAAAACCATTTGGAATGAACGCAGAGTCTATTAGTATTGGTAAAATTTGTGACACGCCACAGCCAACGTTGCTTATGTTGAAGTCTGATTCGTTTAATGTGATTTGTACTTCAAATGGAGAGGTTTTGCTTTTTCCATACTTTTTAGTTTTAATCATATCGTATAATCCACTCGATTCACCAAATTGATTCAATGATTTTTCAAAATCAGATTGATGTGTTATTTTGCTTTTTTTGCTTGTAGTGCCAATCATGTCATTTAGCAATAATGGTGCGTGCTCACCTTCTGGAGAGAAAACGCGCCGGTATCCTTCGTATATTGATTTTGGTTTTGTTCTTATCGGGGCAATCCACGATACATGGTGAAATTGGATGAAATCAAAAAAGTTAAACTCCATTTTTTGCGAGAAAATATCTTTTGAAATCAAGCTAATACATAAATATATTGATTTTGGTTGTTTCACATTGATCGTTTTGAATTTTTTGGGGAATTCATTTTTGATATCTTTAGTTAGAGTAGAAAGAAGTGAGTGAAGATCGGCTATTGGTTCAGTATCTTGAGTAACATATCTGATTTGTTTTTCGCAAACTTTTGCTATTACTTTTTCACCATTGATATAGAAAACGAATTCTGAAATTGCAGGGGCTTCGAAATTATTCGTAAATTTCATTAAAACTGACGTTGTCTTTGTCGTTTTTTTATTCACTGTTTGTTGTGCGAATCCAAGTGTGAAGTAGTCACAGCTGTTTGAAGATCTACTAACAATATCTTTATAGTATCCAAGCTGAATTGGATCGGAATTGAAATTGTGATTAAGCCAAAAGTTGAAATCGTAAAGCAATTTTATTGCCGCCATCACGGAGCTTTTTCCTGTTGAATTCTCACCAACTAAAAAATTGACATCTTTCAACTCTATCATGCAGTTAGAGAAGCCGCGATAGTTATCAAGATATATGAGTTCCATAATACACTCCAGTGCTAATGTACCAGTATATATTTATTATTTAAATCAATGTCGAGGTGGTGTCCCTGGGCACGAGTTCGTCAATGTGCTACGGGCAGCAGGACCCAGACCGTGGTGCCCCGCTCCTCGCTCGTCTCGAAGCCCACCGATCCGCCGTGAACCTCGGCGATGAGCCGCACCGCGTAGGTGCCCAGGCCCGTGCCGAATTCCTTGCCGTGGGTCGAGTACTTCTCGAAGAAGCGGCCGCGCACGGCCTCGGGCACCGCGCCCATGTTCTGCACCGCGAGGCGGACGAAGCGGTCCTCGCGGGAGAGTTCGACGCCGACGGTTCCGCCCTCGGGCGCGGCCTCCAGGGCGTTGCCCAGGAGGTTCAGGAACAGTGACTGGAGGAGCAGATCCTCGCCCCGGACCTGGAGCGTGTCGCCCAGCTCCGGCGGTTCGCCGTCCACCCGCGTCTCCACCTCCAGGGCGCGGGCGCGGGCCAGGTTGCGCATCTCATCCACTCCGCCCTGCACCAGGCCCAAAAGGTCCACGGACACCGGCCGCACGGCGTAGATCCCCGCCTCCATCTTGTAGAGGTCCAGGGAGCGGTTGATCATGTCGAGCATCTTGCGGCTGGTCTTCTCCAGGTGATCCAGGAGTTGGAGCTGGTCCGGCCGGAGGTTGCCGTGCCCGCGCAGGATGCGCGGCACCGAGAGGGCGCAGATGAGCGGGGTCTTCAGGTCGTGGCGGGTGATGTGCTCCACGTGCTCCTTGAGTTCCTCCAGCTCGCGGCGGGCGGTCACGTCCCGGCCGATGGCGATGGCCTGGACCACTTCGCCGCGCTCGTCCAGCACCGGGGAGAGCCCCACTTCCAGCCAGATGACCCGCCCGTCGGCGTGCTGCACGCGGAAGGTGGCCTTGGCGTGGCGCTTCTCCTGGAAGACCGGGCGGGCCAGGGCGTCCCGGACCAGTTCCCGGTCCGGGGGATGGATGAACTCCTCGGGCGGAGATTCGGCCAGGACCTCCGGCGGATAGCCCATGACCCGGATGCAGGACGGACTCATGAAGACCACCCGGCCCGAGGCGTCATGCAGGCTGATGATCTCCCCGGCGTGTTCCGTGACCAGGCGGAAGCGGGCCTCGCTCTCGGCCAGGGCCGCTCGGCTCCGGTCCTCCTTGCGGGCCTTGCGCAGATGCACGAAGAAGAGCGCGGTCATGAAGACCAGGCTCAGGAACAGGGGCCCGGCCATGAGCGGCAGGCCGTGCAGGAAGCCCGCCCGGATCTCGGACACGGGCTTGTTGGCCACCACCACCAGCGGCTCCCCGGCCAGACGCAGGAAGGAGGCCACCACCAGTCCGGACAGCGGACCGCCGCCCATGACCAGGGTGCCCTCGATGCGCTTCTGGGCCAGGGCCTCCAGCAGGGCCGGATGGGGGGCCTTGCGCCCCACGACCTCCGGGATGAAGGGATAACGGGAGAGGATCACGCCGTCGGAGGAGAGCAGGGCCACGGCTCCGCTGCCCAGGTTGGCGCGGGCGTGGAACTCGGCCAGATAGGAGGGCTCCAACGCGGCCACCGCCACGCCCAGGAGTTTGCCCCGGCGGTCGCGCACCGGGCGGCTCACGGTGAAGAAGGGGCGTCCGGTGAAGCGGCCGGGCAGCAGCGGGCCGATGATGTGACCCCCGTCCAGGGCCAGGGCCCGGGAGAAGTATTCCTGTTGGGCCACGTTCAGGTCCGGGGCCGGGAATTGCGCGCTGTAGAGAAGCATCCGGCCCCGGGCGTCCACCAGCCAGATGGAGCGCACCTGGGGCAGGCGAGCGGCCAGATCGGAGAGGATGCGCCAGTTTTCCTCGGATGACCTGAGCGTGTTCCAGTCCTCGCCGCGTACGCGGTCCGCGGCGTGCAGCAGACTCAGGTCCACGGTCTCCAGGGCGCGGTGCAGGTGCTGCTGGAGAACCTTGGCCGAATAGGCGGTCTCCAGTTCGGCCTCGCGGTAGGCGTTGTCCAGGGACACGCGGATGGCCACGCCGAAGGCGGCCAGCACGGCCAGCAGAGAGAGGATGAAGAAAAAGGTCAGCCGCCGGGCGGTCCGGGAGGGAGCTGGAGGATGTGGAGAGGCTGGCGGCATGCGGTGTCCTTCCCCCGGTTCCGGCCGCTTGGGCGGAACCCGGGACGCCCTTTCGTTGTGACAGAAAGGAAGGAGACCGTCAATTATATGGATTTTCGGGTTTTTTCGAAAAGCCGAAGGGTCTGGAACGCTCCCCGCTCAGGATTCGAAGGGCCGGTTTTCCGCCAGGCAGGCGCAGAGTTCGGCGTAGACCTCCCGCAGACGTTCGCGGCGCGGATCGCCGTTCAGGCGCGCCAGCACGCGGGACGAGAGCGTGCCCTTGGTCAGCAGGAGTTCCAGGGGCTTGCGCCAGGCCGGGTCGAAGCCGTCGGTGGGCAGGGCGTTCTTGGCCATGAACAGCCAGATCTCCGAGGCCTTGCAGGAGCGGCGGTTGGTCAGGCCCAGGGCGTGCAGGTAGGCCGGGTCGTCGATGACCGCCTGATGGCCGCCGCGGATGACGTTCTCCAGGATTCGGGCCAGGGGCTCGGCCTCCCATTTCTTCTGGTCGGCCCAGTCCTGCCAGGTCTCGGCGGCCACGGCGCGGATGGCGGCCACGGCCAGGGCGGCCACGGCCAGGTCCGCGGCCGGGCACTCCTGGGTGTCCAGGACGCGGATCTCGACGGCGTCGCGCTCGAAGCGGGCGATGGCTCCCCGGGCGTTGAGCCACTCGTGGCGCAGGACGCCCTCCTTGTCGTGGGGCCGGATGGCCTTGAACATGGGCTTGAGGATGCGCTTCTCGTACTCCCGGCGGGTGAAGGCCCGCTCAGGCACCACCAGCCCCGCCACCTGGGGAATGCGTTCGGAGTTGTGGCGGTAGGCCTCCATGCGGCTGTCGGCCAGGCCGGTGGGGCTGCCGTCCAGGATGGGCGTGCTGGCGGAGAGCGCGGGGAGAATGGGCAGGATGAGGCGGATGGCCGCGTGCAGCCTGCCGAACTCCTCGTCGCCGGAGAAGGGCAGGTTCAGGTGCATGCTCTGGAGGTTGGCCCAGCCGTGGCCCTGGCAGTTGAAGATGCGGTTGAAGGCCGCGTAGACCGCGTTGTACTCGTGGGGCCAGAGTTCGGTCTCCCGGTTCGGGTCCATCCAGGGATGGGCCCCGCCGGGCATGAGCTGGCCGCCGATGGGCGCCAGCAGGCCGTTGGCCCGGGCCACGTCGGCGGCGAATCGTTCCGAGAGCCCTTCCAGGCTGGGGGCCGGGCCGTTGGTCTTGAACTCGATGACGTGCAGGACGAGTTCGTTGGACCAGGCCGTGTCCCCGAACTCCACGTCCGAAGTCAGGTGTCCGGCGGCGGCTTCCAGGAGCCGGTCCGCGGCCGGGTAGACGTCCAGGGTCCGGGCGTCCACGATCATGTACTCCAGCTCCACGCCGTAGCCCTGGAAGAGATGCAGCGGCGCGCTCACAGGGAGCCCCCCAGGGCCTTCTTGTTCTCGACGCGGCGCAGGAAGACCTCCATGAGCCGCAGGTACAGTTCCTCGCCCAAGATTTCGTCCTCGACGCCGTTGTCGATGTTGGGGTTGTCGTTCACTTCCATGACGTAGACCCGGCCGTCGACCATCTTCAGGTCCACGCCGTAGAGGCCGTCGCCGATGAGTCCGGCGGCCTTGAGCGCGGTGCGGATCACGGCCTTGGGGGCCTTGCCCACGGGCAGGCTCTCGGCCTTGCCGTAGACGTCGCTGCCGTCCTTGCCGGTGCGTACGATCTGCCAGTGATCCCCGGCCATCCAGTACTTGCAGACGAAGAGCGGGCGGCCGTCGAGCACGCCCACGCGCCAGTCGTAGTCCGAGGGCAGGTACTCCTGGGCGATGACCAGGTCCGAACGCTTGAGCATGGCCTTGGCGCCCTCCATGAGGCCCTCGCGGTCGCAGGCCATGACCACGCCCTGGGAGAAGGAGCTGTCGGGCTGCTTGAGGATGCAGGGCAGGCCGAAGTCCTGGAGCGCCTGCTCCACGTTCTTGGAATGCACGATGATGGTCCGGGGGGTGGCGACCTTGTGACGGCCCAGCAGCTCGGCCAGGAAGACCTTGTTCGAGCAGCGCAGGATGGACTCGGGGTCGTCGATGACCACCAGCCCCTCTTCGGCCGCCTTGCGGGCCATGCGGTAGGTGTGGTGATCCACGTTGGTGGTCTCGCGGATGAACAGGGCGTCGAACTCCGAGAGCCGCCGCGAGTCGTCGCGGGTGATGAACTCCACGCCCATGCCCAGGGACTCGGCGGCCTTGGCGAAGCGCTTGAGGGCCTTCTGGTCCGAGGGCGGCCGCTTCTCGGCCGGATCCTGGAGAATGGCCAGGTCGTAGGGCGCGGGCGAACGCTTGGGGATGACCAGCTTCTTGCCCGCCAGGTATTCCGAGGCCACCTCCGAGGCGAAGGGCAGCTCCTTCTTGGGAATGTCCTTCATGGACAGGGGCGAGACGTTCTGGAGATACCAGTCGGCGCAGGAGTGGTTGAAGTCCGCGCGCAGGAACGGCGCGGGAAAGAACTTGAACAGCCGGGAGGCCAGGGGCTCCAGGCCCTTCTTCTGGGTCCGGCCGAAGTAGATGTTCAGGGAGAACTTGCGCAGGGCCCGGCCGTCCAGGAGCTTGACGATGAGTTCGTCCAGTTCGTCCGAGGCCAGGCTGATGATGCCCATGGACTTCAGGTCCTGGATGGTGGTCACGCTGGGCACGGGCTTGTGCTTGCGGGCCTCGGCCAGCAGCGAGACGTAGTAGCCCAGGCTCTGGTAGCGGTAGGACTGGCAGAAGTTGAAGACCTTGGCTCCCTTGAGCGAGGAGAAGGAGGCGTCGGAAAGATAGGTCCTCGCGGCCACGGGCTCGATGCCCGAGAGCGTGAGCGGACAGTCCTCAGGATTTTCGATGACGGTCAGGATCAAGCGGTGCGCCTCCTAGATGGCCGTTCCCTTGGGGGCGATGATGAGAAGGTTGGCGTCGAATGTCAACGTGCCGAGCATGATCGAGTGGATGAGCCGGGACATGCGCACCTCGTAGATCTGGTCCCGGGACATGGGGTTGGGCAGCAGGGGGTCGGCCACCAGCACCGCGCGCTCCTCGCGGCGGTAGCCGCAGAGGACCACGAAATGCCCGGCGGGCTCGCCGCGCACGTCGTCGTAGACCAGGGCGTCGCCCTGGCCCAGCTCCCGGGCCGTGCCGTAGAGATAGGTGGCCGAAAGGCCCGTGAGCACGGGTAGGCCGCGCTTGAGCATGCGCCGCAGCAGGGCCGAGGAAAGCTCCTCGAAGCGGATGGACCCGCCCTGGGCCAGGAAACGCATGTAGGCCCGGCAGGCGGCCCGGACCTTGCGGCGCTGGGGCTTGGCCTCGATCTGGGCCTCGAGCTTGCGGGCCATGTCCACGGGCGGGCCGGAGAACCAGGTGGGGTCGAAGACCTGGAGGTCGTAGGTGTAGAGCGCGGCCGAGTAGCCCCGGGACAGGGCGTGGCAGCCGAGGAGCACGGCCAGGGTGCCGCCGCCCGGAAGCTTCTCCACCTCGTCGACGACCCTCGGCAGGGGCAGGGCGTCGCCGTAGTAGGAGTAGACCGCGTGCAGGCAGGTGGGGCCGCAGGTGGAGTCGTCGGGCTGGGGCAGGATGCGGAAGTCGAGCCTTGTGACCATGGATCGCCTCGCTGGGGCAGGGACATACTCCCAACGCCCCGGAATATCCAGTGCCCGGCGAAGGGGCCGCCGGAGCGCATCGCGCCGGGATTTCGCGTGAAGCCCGTTGCCAAGGGGCGTTTTTTGGGGCATCTTTCGCGGAAAGGTCGCGCTCCCGGGGGCGGGAGGCGGCCCGACGTCAATGGGACCG
>Ga0265295_1006549_pt1 | contig 14022 bp, 11 predicted proteins | sample Munlansysbiofilm_FD_192503 | JGI IMG/M metagenome (GOLD analysis project Ga0265295, IMG submission 192503) | Leachate microbial communities from a municipal landfill in Southern Ontario, Canada - Methane capture system biofilm | ecosystem: Engineered > Solid waste > Landfill > Unclassified ... | reverse complement strand
GAGGAAACTCGAGGCTTTTTTGTTATGCCTATGTTTACGGTTTACGCACTACACTCACCCTCTTTTCAGAAAATATATATCGGGTATAGCTCCGATCTTGAGAAGCGTATGCTCTCGCACAATGAGTTGAGCAACAAGGGTTGGACACTTAGGTATCGACCTTGGACCCTTGTTTATACCGAGCAGTTTACGAGTAAGGCTGAAGCGATGCGCCGGGAGAAGGAGCTCAAATCGGCTAAAGGAAGGGAGTTTCTCTGGAATCTCATTCGCACGGGAGGGTAGCTCGTTGGGCTCATATCCGCCAGTTGGCGGACACAGGTTCGAGTTCCGCTAGTTAGCGGACAGGCACTTTCCCCGCTACTACCAAGCCTCGAGGAAACTCGAGGCTTTTTTGTTATGCCTGTGTTTGCTGTATATACCTAGTATTCATCAATTTATCAGAAAGTATGCATTGGGTTTCCCCAGCACTTCTTACCACATTTGCTTATTCATTAAAAGGTTAAACTTCTAAAATCTTTTTTTTAAGCGTGGTATTCGATAGATTTCCTTATTACAATTAGTCGCATCTTGTTATAATTCAGCCAAATATTTTGATTTAAAAAGTTTTTAATATACTTTTGTGCCGTCATATTGCAAACGACGCAGGGGGCTTTAGTCCCCTGTTTTGTTATAATAAGGTGAAATAATGATAAGTAAGGAAAGAATAGAAAGTATTATTAGTGAGTGCATTGACTCAGAAAAAGAGTTTGTGGTTGATATAACAATATCTGCAAGCAATAATATTTTGGTGCTGATCGATAGCGATGAGGGCATTTCGATAGATAGATGTGTGAAGGTTAGCAGGGCAATAGAGCAAAATCTTGACAGGGATGAAGAAGATTTTGAGTTAGAGGTTTCGTCGGCAGGCCTTTCTTCCCCTTTAAAAGTGGTTCGACAATACAAAAAGAATTTGGGACGATTGCTAAATGTTATCCCGATTGAAGGTGAGAAAGTTACTGGGAAATTAGTGGATGTTAATGAAAATGATTTTACCATTGAGGTAGAAGAAATGGTAAAGGAGGAGGGCAAGAAAAGGAAAGAATTATTAGTGCGTAAAGTTACTTTTGCTTACAAAGATTTGAAATCAGCAAAAATTGTAATCTCATTTAGATAGGACATAATATAATATTAGCGAACAAATGGAAAATATAAACCTAATTGACACCTTTGCCGAGTTTAAGGATTTGAAGAATATCGATAGGCCAACCATGATGAGCGTGCTTGAGGATGTTTTCAGGAATATGATCATAAAGATGTATGGCTCCGACGATAACTACGATATCATTATCAATATAGATAAAGGTGACTTTGAGATTTGGCGCAACAGAGAAGTGGTAGAGGAAGGCGCGGTTGAAGACGCTAATCGACAGATCGCTCTTTCTGATGCTAAAAAAATTGAAGCCGATTACGAAGTAGGTGAAGAGGTAACAGATGAAGTTAAACTAGCCGATTTTGGGCGTAGAGCAATTCTTGCTCTTAGGCAAAACCTTACAGCACGAATTCTTGAACTTGAAAAGAATAATATCTACACTAAATATAAGGATAGAATAGGAGATATAATTACCGGTGAAGTGTATCAGGTTTGGAAAAGGGAAATCCTCGTGCTTGATGACGAAGGGAATGAGTTACTTCTCCCTAAAAACGAGCAAATTCCTTCCGATTTCTTCAGAAAAGGCGATACACTTCGTGCTGTAGTGGTTAGGGTAGAGATGCGAAACAACTCTCCAATAATTATCCTTTCGCGCACATCTCCAGTTTTCCTTGAGCGCTTATTTGAACTAGAGGTTCCAGAAATATTCGATGGTTTAATAACCATAAAGAAGATAGTACGAATACCTGGCGAGAGAGCCAAGGTGGCTGTTGAATCATACGACGAAAGAGTTGACCCAGTTGGCGCTTGCGTTGGAATGAAGGGGAGCCGTATTCATGGTATTGTTCGTGAGTTACGCAACGAAAATATTGATGTAATTAACTTTACTAACAATCTGCAGCTGTATATTACCCGTTCGCTAAGCCCTGCAAAGATTACCTCAATTAGGGTTGATGAGCACAATAAAAGGGTTGAAGTTTATCTACAACCCGAGGAGGTTTCCTTAGCAATTGGTAAGGGTGGCTTCAATATAAAATTGGCAAGTCAACTGACAGGTTATGAAATTGACGTGTTCCGCGAAGCCGGTAGTGTGGAGGAGGTAGATGATGTTAACTTGGATGAATTTGCCGATGAGATAGATGGTTGGATCATTGATGTGCTCAAGGGAATAGGCTGCGATACAGCTAAAAGCGTTCTCGAAATACCTTACGAAGAGTTGGTTAAGCGCACCGATCTTGAAGAGGAGTCTATTAAGGAGATAATTAAAATTCTAGAGTCAGAATTTGAATAGTACTGGCTTTAGCTTAGTTTTGCAACATTAATCAAACCTGGATTAACAAAATATGACAAACGCTGAGAAAGCAATAAGATTAAGTAAGTTGGCAAGAGAGTTTAACGTTGGGATCTCAACCCTAGTCGATATCCTTGGCAAGAAGGGGCATAAGATAGAGAACAACCCAAACACAAAGGTAGATGCCAATCTATATGACATCTTAGCCAAAGAGTTTGGTGGTGATATCAACCTTAAAAAGGAGTCACAAAAGGTTAGCCTAATGAATCTTCGCGAGAAGAAGGAATCTGTTTCAATAGAAGACATTCCAACAGTTGAAGCAGACGAGGATGATGGCTATACTAACGAAGAGGAAGTGATTGTTAAAAATGTTACTCCAGAGAAAGAAATTTTTCAGTCCGAAAAACCAAAGATTAATATTACCGTTAAGGGTAAAATCGATCTTGAGCAGAAAAAAGTTGAAAAGCCCGAAGAGAGTGAGTCAGTTAAAGCTGAACCTATTAAGGTAAAAGCTCCCAAAGTTGAGGAGTCGAAGCCAGCAATAGAGCATATTGAAACCGAAACTCAACAACTTTCTAAACCAAATGTAGTTGGAAAGGTTGACCTTGAACAGAGCAAGAGTAAGAGTAAAATTGTAAAGAAATCCGACAAGGTAGAAGAAAAGGCCGCTTCACAGAAAACTGTTGCTAAAAAAGAGAAAAAGGCAGAGGAGCCAAAGGTTGAGAAAAAAGTTGAATTCACTGAAAAGGAACAAATCCCTCAGAAACCTAAGAAGGAAGAAAGCGTACTTTTCCGCCGTGAAATAGAGAAATTAAGTGGACCTACAGTTGTTGGAAAGATTGATCTGAAATCGGTTGAGCCTAAAAAGAAAACTCCTACCGCAGCTGAGAACGAGGAGAACAGGGCTAAGAAAAAAAGGCGAAAAAGAATTAAGAAGGATAACCAAAAGGTTACTGTTTCGGGCGACAACGCAAAACCATTACAAGCGCAAAAGCAAACAGGGACTCAGCAACCTAAGAAAAAGCCCAAGAAAAAACAACTTAGGCAAGAGGTTAATGAAGTAGACGTTCAAAAGCAAATAAAGGAAACTCTTGCTAGGCTAACTAGTAAAGGCGGTAAATCAAAGGGTTCAAAGTATCGCCGTGAGAAACGTGATATGGTTAGCGCACGCCTCCAGCAGGAGATAGAGCAGGAAATAGAAGACAAGCAAACCCTAAAGGTTACAGAGTTTGTTTCTGTGAATGAGCTGGCCAGCATGATGGATCTTCCTGTTACTGACGTTATTGAAGTGTGCATGAACCTTGGTCTTATGGTTTCAATAAACCAAAGACTTGATGCTGAAACTATGGCCCTTGTTGCCGATGAGTTCGGCTATAAAGTTGAATTTGTTAGCGCCGATCTTCAGGAAATTTTCGAAGAAGAACCCGATAAGCCAGAGGATCTGAAACCTCGTTCACCTATTGTAACTGTGATGGGGCACGTGGATCATGGTAAAACATCGCTGCTAGATATGATTCGTAATGCTAACGTAATTGCAGGCGAAGCTGGCGGAATTACTCAGCACATTGGGGCATACTCTGTTGTACTAGAAAGTGGTAAACAAATAACATTCCTAGACACTCCTGGTCACGAGGCCTTTACTGCCATGCGCGCAAGGGGTGCCCGCATTACCGATGTTGCCATAATTGTTATAGCTGCTGATGATAATGTGATGCCCCAGACTGTTGAGGCAATTAACCACGCGAGCGCAGCAGGCGTTCCCATTGTTTTTGCCATCAATAAAGTTGATAAGCCTAATTCCAACGCCGAAAAGATTAAGGAGTCACTTGCAAATATGAATTACCTAGTGGAAGATTGGGGGGGTAAGTATCAAAGTCAGGATGTTTCAGCAAAAAGTGGATTAAATATTGATAAACTTCTCGAGAAGGTTTTACTTGAGGCCGAGTTACTTGATTTAAGAGCAAACGCAGACAAGAAAGCTACAGGTACTATCATAGAGTCATCGTTAGATAAAGGTCGTGGTTTTAGTGCTACTGTTCTTGTTCAAACCGGAACCCTTCACCAAGGCGATATTATGATTGCTGGTTCTCATTTTGGTCGGGCAAAAGCCATGTTTAATGAGCGTGGAAAACGTATTACAACTGCAGGTCCATCAACACCTGTTCAGGTAATTGGTTTAAATGGAGCACCATTGGCTGGCGACTACTTCAATATTATGGATACCGATAAGGGAGCCAAGGATATTGCCAATAAGCGTGAGCAACTTCAGCGTATGCAGGGTCTGCGTACTCAGAAACACATCACTCTCGATGAGATTGGTCGAAGGATAGCCATTGGCAACTTCCAGGAACTAAATATTGTGCTTAAGGGTGACGTTGATGGATCTATCGAAGCACTATCCGATTCTCTAATTAAATTATCCACTGAGTCAATACAGGTAAACGTAATTCATAAGGCTGTTGGTCAAATCTCAGAATCCGATATCCTATTGGCAGCAGCATCTAATGCTATTGTAATTGGGTTCCAGGTTCGTCCTTCAATTAGCGCACGCAAATTAGCCGAAAAGGAAGAGATTGACGTAAGGAAATACTCAATTATTTACGATGCCATTAACGAGGTTAAAGCGGCCATGGAGGGTATGCTTTCACCTGAGATTAAGGAGGAGATACTTGGTACAGCTGAGGTAGTTGAAACATTTAGGATTACCAAGGTGGGTACTGTTGCAGGATGCATTGTGCGTGAGGGTAAAATAATCCGAAATGCAAAGTGCAGGCTAATTCGCGATGGTATTGTGATTTACACCGGCGATCTTGGCTCTCTGAAAAGATTTAAGGATGATGCCAGAGAGGTGGCAAATGGATTTGAGTGTGGTTTAAATATCAACAACTTCAATGATATTAAGATTGGTGATCTTGTAGAGTCGTTCCATGAGATAGAAGTTAAACGAACGCTATAAGCCTTAATAATATAATTGAAAGGGGCTTTGGCCCCTTTTTTTTGGTTTAGCTTATTGTGTATTTACATATTATACTGTTACTAATTTTCAATATCTTTGCGCTCCAAACTAAATTTAAAATGAATAACATACGTAACTTCTGTATTATTGCTCATATTGATCATGGTAAAAGTACTCTTGCTGATAGGTTGCTAGAACTTACCGGTACTGTTATTGGGAAGGAAAGGCAAGAGCAAGTGCTCGATAGTATGGATTTGGAACGAGAAAAGGGGATTACCATTAAGAGCCATGCCATACAGATGGATTATGAGGAAGAAGGGCAGAAATATGTACTTAATCTGATTGACACACCAGGTCACGTCGATTTCTCATACGAGGTATCGCGCGCCATTGCTTCGTGCGAAGGGGCTTTGCTGATAGTTGATGCAACTCAGGGTATTCAAGCCCAAACAATATCTAATCTTTACCTTGCTATTGGCAACGACCTAGAGATTATTCCGGTTGTGAATAAGATTGATATGGATTCGGCAATGATTGAGGAGGTGCAAGATCAAATTGTAGAGCTAATTGGTTGTAAGCGCGATGATATTATTTTGGCAAGTGGCAAAACGGGTGTTGGTGTTGACGAAATTCTTAAGGCTATAATTAAGAGGATTCCAGCTCCCAAGGGCGATCCCAATGAACCCTTGCAAGCCCTTATTTTCGATTCAGTATTTAACTCTTTCAGAGGAATTATTGCGTATTTCAAAATATTTAACGGTACGTTAAAAAAAGGAGATAAGGTTAAATTTATCAACACAAAGCGCCAGTATGATGCTGATGAGGTAGGAGTTCTTAAACTTAAAATGTCGCCTCGAGATTTTGTTAGTGCGGGTGATGTTGGATATATTATATCGGGTATAAAAAACTCGGCTGAGGTTAAAGTTGGCGATACCATTACCCATGTTGATAGACCTTGCGCAAAGGGTATTGAGGGGTTTGAGAACGTAAAACCTATGGTTTTTGCTGGCCTTTATCCTGTTGATGCAGACGAATACGAAGATCTACGCGCATCGCTCGAAAAGCTTATACTTAACGATGCCTCGCTAACCTATGAGCCTGAAAGTTCCCTCGCTCTTGGCTTTGGATTCAGATGTGGCTTTTTAGGTTTGCTTCATATGGAGATTGTGCAGGAGCGACTGTATCGAGAATTTGACATGGATGTTATTACTACGGTACCTAACGTATCGTATAAGGTACACACAACCAAGGGGGAGCTTATAGAGATACATAACCCCAGCGGATTGCCTGTGCCAACCCTTATCGATCATATTGAAGAGCCTACAATCATAGCCCAAATCATTACCAATAGCGAATCGCTAGGCGTGGTCATGAAACTCTGTATAGATAAAAGGGGAGAGCTAAAGAATCAGGTTTTTCTTACTACCAATAGGATTGAGCTGACCTTTACTATGCCGCTTGCAGAAATTGTCTTCGATTTTTATGATAAGCTAAAATCAATTTCTCGTGGTTATGCGTCCTTCGATTACCACATGGATGGTTACCAGGAGGCAACCCTTGTTCGGCTTGATATATTACTCAATGGTGAAATGGTTGATGCTCTATCAACTCTAATTCACCGCGATTATGCATATGCATTTGGGCGGAAGATGTGCGAGAAACTCAAGGAGCTTATTCCACGTCAGCAGTTCGATATTGCCATACAGGCTGCTATTGGGGTTAAGGTAATTGCCCGCGAAACTATTAAAGCACTGCGTAAGGATGTTACAGCAAAGTGTTACGGTGGTGATATATCGCGTAAGCGTAAACTTCTTGAGAAGCAGAAAAAAGGAAAAAAACGCATGCGTCAGGTAGGTAATGTGGAGGTTCCGCAGCAAGCTTTTCTGGCAGTGCTTAAAATGGATTAAAACGCCCAAAGCAAATGGCCTCTTTCTCCCACTGGTGGATGCTCTATAGGATGGGATATCTGTCGAACCAGATGGGGATTATGCGTAGATATCTCGATAGGAGCAATGATTGGCAAAAGCACTTATTACACTCTCACAAGTTAATACTCTCCGAGGTAAAGAGACGAAAACCAAAATCCATTGCGTTTTTAGGTAGTGGATGGTTGCTCGATATCCCTTTAAACGAACTACTTGAGTCATCAACTGAGGTTTGCCTTATTGATATTGCGCATCCTAAGCGAATATTGCATAAGTATAGCAAGCACCCCAACATAAAACTAGTTGATATTGACATTACGGGGGGTGCTGTTAAGTGGGCATGGGATAGTGCTAAAGGCAAGCGGAAACTGTTAGACTTTAATCGCCTTTTGCAAATGGGAGAAGAGGCGGTAAGCATTATCTCCAAAGACTATCAGTTTGTTGTTTCAATTAATATGCTTAGTCAGCTACACCTACTTATCGAAGATTTTTTGATTTGTAAAAATCACATGAGCGATATCGAGAGGCTACAATTGGCTCAAACTCTTCAACAGGCTCATATAAATGGTTTACCCAAAGACCGTAGCCTTATAATAAGCGACACTGAAGCAGAATTTTATAACGAAGATGGTTTTTTATCACACACAACCCCTCGGATTTATACAGATTTAAGCGAATTAACGCTCCTCGAAAAATGGCAGTGGGATTTTGACAGTAACTTTACGTTTAGTCCCGACTACAAGGTTTTGCATAACGTTTCAGCCTATTTAAAGTAGATAAATAGGGGAGTAATTAGGGCTTAATTCGTTTACTCTTTAGGATTCTCTTTCCAGCATTTAACCCAATCAATTTCAAGGCTAGCAGGCAGCGCATTAGGTGTTGCATCACCAATCACACCTGACGAGAGTACCAAGTAGGTTGGCATACCGGGTAGGTTCTGGGTACTTTCCATGTATGGAACTCCATTTATCTTCCAAACAATGCTTTCGGTATTCCAGTCAATGCTTAGGATAAAAAAGTTGGAAGAGAAGTTAAATCCGCCAAGTTTCGATTTTAGCACGAGAGGCTTTGAACTACCATCTTTTGCTGTATAGATTGAACCCTGGGTCGAAGTATTTTTAGCGTTTTTTCTGAAAACATCGATGTGAGGCAGCATCTTGTCGCCCACAAGCCAAAAGGCATGGTAAACACCAGGAGTATCGGTAAATTTGACCTTGGCCTCAAACCGACCTTGTTGTTGTCTAAAGGATTTTCCTGTGCTTATAATACCAGAGGTATACTCAAATTTTTTGGGGATAAAACCCATTTTCAGATCCCATGCTAGTCCTTCTGCCTCCTCTTTACGAGTTGTTATTTTTAGGATACCATTGTTCAATTCAATATTGTTGCCATCGGTATAGCAGTGCTTATCGGCTGCAAGCGAATAGCTTTTATTTATCAGTTCTTCGCCCCAGAAATAGCGAGTAATCCATTTACTAGGATCTAGTTTTTTATCCTCAAAATTGTCAGAGAAAACTAGTTTCCATCGTTTTATTTCATCAAACTTGGGTGAGTGCAATAACGATTCATACCAGATAATCCTCTCCGATTTTTTAAGACTCTCGTATTCTTGCAACTTCCTGTATTCTTCAGTCTGTTCAAACTTTTTATTGGATAGCAGGTATTCTTTTCTATCTGCAAAATCTTTGGAGTGAATGTAATTCTTTAGTTCGGTAAAGGCTGTAACCCTACCGGACCCATCTAAGGAGAGGTAATCTTTAAATTCATTGCTGTTCATCAGCTTAAAATACCGCTTGAGCTCTGAATCTTTTTTAAACTGTTTATAAACTAGTTCCTGCTTATATTCCTCAGAATTATCCTTTTTATGCAACCTTCGCTGCGCTAGGTAATCGGCGGATTCAACAATTTGTTTGAGTTCCTTGTAACGGGTTGGCTTGCCTGAAAGTTCAACGTTACGGGTAAAACTAAGGTTTTCGGAATCCTTAACCTTAAAATAATTTTTAAGCGCCTTATCCTTGCTTAGTCTTTTAAGTTCAAGTTCCTTGAGTTGCTCCTGCGATCCTGAGTACTTTAGTAACTTTAACTCTTCTTGTAATCGCTTAGGTTCCCCCGAATCAATATAACTTTTTAGTTGCAGATAGTCTGCATAGTTTTTTGATTCACCGAAGGTTATGAAATCATCATACTCTTTTCTCAGGGCATTGTCTATTGCTTCAAACTCTTCGGTTTTTGGAAACCGACCAAAAATCTTTAGGGTTGCTAAGCGGAATTTGTGAAGTGCCATTTATATTGATACGGTTTAATGGATATGATTTAACGACTGTGGGCAATAAATTTAAAGGGAACTTTTATATTTTCAGAGTAATCCTCACCTGCTTCTATCATATCTTCATCATCCTCCATGAAATGCCAATGCACCTCAATGTCATAGCCACTTCGATGCATATCTTTATACATCTCAAGCAATTTCAGAATCATCTTTGATGAGGAAGTGTTGTAGTACTCAAAGTTAAAGATGATTTTTGTTTTTTCGTTTGGTGTTTTGGCGTACTCTTCGAACCAGTTAATGATTGGAGTATAGAAAGTTACCACATCCTCAGGAAGCGAACTACCGGAGAATTCAAATATATTATTCTCTTTATCTAGTATAACCTTAGGCGTTTCGTTTGTTGGTTCAATTACAATCTTTTCCATGCTAAAAATATTTCAGTCCTCAATCAACACTCAATAATAACACAAAAAAATGAAACAACAATGGTCTGTTGCTTTAAATAATAAATCCAACATTTAACAAAGTTAACGAAAAACAGTATATCAAGGTTATCTTTTCTTCATTTTAGTAGTTAATTTTTACTGATATTATCAATATTGCCACTAGGGCTGGGAGAGTAGTTTGAAGCCTTTGCCTCTTACGTTGATAATTTCGACACTTGGATCAGCGCTAAGGTACTTTCGGAGTTTTGTAATGTAAACATCCATACTCCTAGCGTTGAAGTAACTATCGTCGATCCATATGGTTTTGAGGGCAAAATTTCTATCGAGAATAGAGTTTTTGTTTATGCAAAGGAGCTTTAGTAATTCCGACTCTTTGGTGGTAAGCCGCCTAACTGAGTCGCCAATAGTAAGGATTTGCTTTGTTACCTCAAATTGGTAGTTACCAATCTGGAAAGAATCCTGCCCTGCCGCAGTTGGATCGTTCATTGTTCTGCGAAGAACAGCCTCAATGCGCATAAGCAGCTCCTCAATGCTAAAGGGTTTGGTCATGTAATCGTCGGCTCCAATGGTAAAACCTTCAAGAACATCCTCCTTCATCGATTTGGCGGTAAGAAATAGTATAGGCATAGCTGGGTTTATAATTCTAACCTCTCTAGCAAGGGTAAACCCATCCATTAGCGGCATCATTACATCAAGTATGCAGATGTCGTAGTAATAATTTTTAAAGCCTTTTAGGGCTTTTTCTCCATCCTTAAACAGATCGGTTTCGTAGCCTTTGGCGTTCAAATATTCCTTGAGCAATAGTCCTAGGTTTTCGTCATCCTCAGCAAGCAGAATCCTTGTTTTTCCTTCTTTCATAGCGGTGTGTTATTAAGAGGTTAGCTTATCATTTGGTCCGTTAAATGGGAAAAAGCAACTAAATTTGCTACCCTGCCCCAGGGTGCTTTCTACCCAAATCTGTCCATCATGTTCATCAATTATCTTTTTTACATAACAAAGCCCAAGCCCAAAACCTTTTACATTATGCAAGTTTCCGGTGGGTACACGATAAAACTGATCGAAAATGCGCTTTTGGTTTTCCCTGTTAATGCCTATTCCATTATCGGTTACCGTAAAAACTATCCCTCGGTTTTTATTTTGGGTTGATATTTTTATCTGAGGGTTTCCGTTACTATATTTTAGGGCATTATCTAATAGGTTATTCACAACGTTTGTAATGTGCACTTCATCCGCAATTATGGCTGATTTTTGTGCATCAAGATCCTTGAGCAATTCACCATTAACGTTTTGAATCTGAAGTTCGAACGATCGCGAAACCTTTTCAATAACATGGTGCAGATCAACTTCTTTAAGCTTAAGTTTAAGCTTAGTTTTCTCAAAGATAGCCATTTGTAAAACTTTCTCAACCTGTAGCCCTAAACGCCGGCTTTCTTCTGCAATAACTCCTCCTAAATGTTCTACCCGTTTGTTCTCATCGGGAATTGACGGATCGCCAAGCATTTGGGCTGCTAACGATATGGTGGATATTGGGGTTTTTAGCTCGTGGGTCATGTTGCTCACAAAATCGTTTTTGATCTCCGACAGCCTTTTCTGCTTAAATATAATTACCAGCGTAAAGCTAAAACTGAAAATAATAATTAAGGTGAGCATAAAAGTTGTAATGGTCATCGATCCCAGTGAGCCAATTACGTATGACATTTGATTTGGAAAGTATATGGAAAGAAAATATTTTTTTGAGAAAAAATCGTTGGGGAACAGCTGCACTTTTATTGGGTTTGGCAACCCTTTTTTAAAGCCAATACTTGAGTATACAATACTATCGTTTTCTGATGTAACCTTGTATTCTAACTTTGCATTAATCCCAAATTTGCAAAGCTCATTTTTCACTATTGTATCCAGCACTTCTTGCGGAATGCGCTCGTTTATGGGCAGTTCAATCCTTATTAGCTTGTCAATAATATTCTCGACGAATACAGTTTTATTGAGTAATTTTTCGTCGATAGATATGTTGAAACTTAATTCGGGGTAATGAATTGATTGCTTTGCTGGCTTTATATCCCAAAGATTATCGTCAATTCGTATAACCTGTAGGGAATCGATGCTAGAGAAACGAGAGAAGGAAGGAATTTTTAGCGTATCGAGTTGGGTTATGGTAAATACCTGTTGATCTTGCTGTCGGGTTCTAAGGCCACCCCGAGTGCGGTTTATGGTGCTAAAATGGTGGGTTAAGCGGGGCGATGATGAGGAGCCTACTGAGGCGTAGGGGCTTATTTCGTCAATAACCTGAACGATGGTCTCCTGGCGGTCAATCTCAGTTACCACTTTCTCCAATGCCAGTTTAGCCGTTTGCCAAAATTGCTCTTCTTTAACCTCAACGGCAATTTTTACCCATTTAGATTGAACAGTGATAAGGCCAATAGTTGCCAAGGAGATAATCCCCACGAGTATCCAAATAGTGCTTCTTCTCATATTTACAAAAGTACGTACTTACAAAATCGAAGCATCAACCCTTAACGATCTTTAACAAAGCTTAATATCCGTTAACATATTTGTAGACTATCTTTGTAGCGTAAATAACATTCACTACCCACTTGGGTTAATACTGAATGTTTTTTCATAGGTTTAAGGTTTTAGGGTTAATGCAGGCGGGGTGGTTCCCGCCTGCATTGTTTTTTTAGCCCAATTCAGCCTAAATACTCTCGAGAAGGCTGAGGTCCTTAATTTTTTGCTGGTTGATAGCAATAATAGCAATAACGTTATCTACGACTTTGAGTTTAGCAATAATGTTGCTAGTTTCTTTGTCGGTAATGCTTCCTCTCATCACAAGGATATAGTCAATATTTTCAAGTCCTTTAATTAGGACTTGGTTATCCATCTTGTTTTTTATAATGGCAACAGATACTCCTTGGCTTGTAGCGCTATCAAACAGTATAGGGTAAATAATTTCACCCTTAGCAATTCCTGTGTGCTCGCTAAGGTTAAAGTGTAAGGTGGAGTTGATGCTCCAGGTCAATTTATGGATAGTTTCAGCACTTGAAATTGCGAAAAACCACGATTTTTCTTTGGGTACGCTAAGTAGGATTTTCCGTTTTGCCATAACCATTGTTTTTCAAGGGTTCACTATTGAGTTAGTTTTCCCAATTAATGGTCTGGGGTTTAACTGGATTGAGTGGGAGAGATATAATATCAATTCGCTCTAGTGCAACCATAGCTGCAATCTGTTCCGCTTCCTTTTTTGATGTGCCAAAACCACTCCCCAACAACTTTTGGTTAAGGTATAGTTTTGATTCAAAAACGGGGGATTGTCCTTTGGATGATTCACTCTCTTGGCTATCAAAGAGAACTTCGTACTTATACTTTTGGGCAAGTTCAATAACGCGGCTTTTGTAATCGCTTTCGGTTACTTGCAGTTCGTTTAGGTCGACGTGGTGCGTTAGGATGAATTTTGTTACCCACTGACTAGTGTATGAATAACCTTTATCGAGGAATATTGCACCAACAAAGGCCTCAAGGGCATCGCCAAAAATATGCTTGTGGGCAAGGGGGTTATTGGTTTGTGTAACAACAATTTTATCCAACCCAATAGCAAGGGCTATGCAATTTAAACTTTGCCTACTAACAATGCGCGAGCGCATTTTAGTCAGAAACCCTTCATCCTTATTCGGGAAATTTGTAAAAAGAAAATCGGTTATAATAGCATCAAGTATGGCATCGCCTAAATATTCGAGTCTTTCGTTATTTACCTTTTTGCCCTTCGATACTATGGTAGAAGCCGATTTATGGATAATGGCAATATTGTAAAGGTCCAAACGCGTTGCGTTAATGCCAAACTCTTTCCTTAACCGACTAAAAAAAGCCTTGTCGGATGCATTAACTAATTTTCGCTTGAATCCTAAAAATCGACGAATCACTCTATTTGCTATTCAACAATTTTTTTGAAGATCACCGAGGAATTATGCCCGCCAAAACCGAAAGTATTGCTAAGTGCTACGTTTACCTCGCGCTT
>Ga0265295_1006547_pt1 | contig 14029 bp, 14 predicted proteins | sample Munlansysbiofilm_FD_192503 | JGI IMG/M metagenome (GOLD analysis project Ga0265295, IMG submission 192503) | Leachate microbial communities from a municipal landfill in Southern Ontario, Canada - Methane capture system biofilm | ecosystem: Engineered > Solid waste > Landfill > Unclassified ... | reverse complement strand
TTTGGGTAAGTAGACACGATATTCGCGCCAATCAACATCTTTCACAAACCCCAAGGTATTCATGTGCTCCACATAGTAGGGATAATTGTAAATGGTAATCATCATGCTATCCAAGTCATAACCATCCAATAACATGCCTTGCTTATCAAAATCCGTCATTCCAATCGGCCCATTGAATTCATTCATGCCTTGGGCCATTCCCCACTGCCCAATCGCATTCAATAACGCTTTGCTCACTTCGACATCGTCAATCACATCAAAGTGGTGAAAACGGAGTTGCTTCAACCCCTTTTTCTCGTTATAGGCATGGTTGATGAGCCCAGTAATCCGGCCCACAACTTTTCCATCACGGTATGCGAGAAAGGAAATATCATCGCAAAACGCATAGTTCTTGTTTTTACTTCGATCATAATAATTGATCTCATCAACAAACAAAGCCGGCACATAATAAGGGTTCCCGGCATAGAGGTCATCCCCAAAGTGGATGAATTCTTTGCGTAAGGCAAGGGTTGTTACTTCTTTAATTTCAATGCTCATGTTCAATCACCTACTAGGGATTATACTACATCAAACAAAAAAATACAGCCGATTTTCAAGCATCATTTCAAGTAGCGTCTCATCCCAATGCTTGCTATAATGGAGGGGATGATAAGAAAGAAGGTTCAACATGAAATTATTAGTGACCGGCGGAACGGGATACATCGGCTCCCACACCGTGGTGGAATTACTCCAAGCCCAACACCAAGTGACCATCATCGATAACTTAAGCAACTCCAAGGAAAGTGTCGTGGATGCCATTGCTTCCTTATGCGATATTCGCCCCGAATTTATCAAACTTGATTTGCGCGATGAAACGGGCCTCGAGGCTCTTTTTGCCAGTCATGCTTTTGATGCTGTCATTCATTTTGCAGGACTCAAAGCGGTCGGTGAATCCGTAGCGGAACCGTTAAAATATTACGATAATAATGTGGGTGGAACGTTATCCCTCTTGGCCGCCATGCAACGACATGGCGTTCACTCGCTTGTTTTCAGCTCCTCGGCCACCGTTTATGGGGACCCTCACACGGTGCCAATTACCGAAGAATTCCCTTTACATACCACCAATCCTTATGGCACAACCAAATGGATGATTGAACAAATCTTACAAGACCTTGTTCATGCTCATCCTGAATGGTCGGTGGCCTTACTTCGTTATTTCAATCCAATTGGAGCACATCCGAGTGGTCAGTTGGGGGAAAATCCTAATGGTATTCCTAATAATCTCATGCCTTACATCGTGAAAGTTGCCCATCGCGATCTTCCCGAACTCCAAGTCTATGGCAACGATTATCCAACCCCCGATGGAACTGGAGTACGCGATTATCTCCATGTCGTTGACCTCAGCATGGGACATTTAAAAGCCCTAGACTATCTTGCTTCACACACAGGCGTTCATGTCTTTAATTTAGGGACTGGCCAAGGATACAGTGTGCTGCAAATGATTGAAGCCTTCCAACGGGTCAACCGGGTACACGTACCCTACCGCATCGTTGGCCGTCGCCCTGGAGACATCGCCACCTGTTATGCCGATCCTAGCAAAGCGGCTCGAGAACTTGGTTGGAAAACACATTTCACTTTAGATGATATGTGTCAAGACTCCTGGAATTACATCCAATCAAAGTAAATTGTAATCTTAAGTGCAACACTTAGATAAGGCTTCATTCAATAGAACTGATGGAGATATCCAGTTGATACATTTTCTAGGTCTATTATTTATCAACATTACTTTATTATCAATGTATCTTTGAGTATATCTTGATAAATTATACCCTTTTGGAAAGAACTCCCTTAAAAGACCATTTGTATTTTCGTTGGAACCTTTCTGCCAAGCACAGAAAACATCAGTGAAATACATATTACAGTGGAGTTCTTTTTCTATTCGACTCCATCCTGCAAATTCAGATCCTCGATCACAAGTGATGGTCTTGATGAGCTCTTTTGGGAATTGCTGGAGATAATTGATTACCAAGGTTGCTACTACATCAGACTTTTTCGATGGTGATTGAATGGCCTTATAGAATCGAGACTTTCGTTCAACAAGCGTAATGAAACACGCCTTACTTTTGCCAAGCCCAGAAACTACTGTATCCAGTTCCCAATGACCATAATCCCCACGTTTATAAACGCTTTTATCTCTCTGTCGGATGGATTTGCCATAGTTGTATTTCCCTCTTGTCTCATGCCATCCTCCTTTCCCTTTTCGTCGTAGAAGTTTCTTGTTCCCTTCGATGATCATTCCATTGTTAATCCATTTATAGATTGTTTTGTAACATGGAAAGTGGCGATCATGATAGAAATATTGGATTTGTTCAGGGGACCAAGTTTCTTTTAACCGCTGCTCGATGATTTGGATGACTTCTGGCGGAAAAGTGATGATGTGATGAGCTTGTTTGATTCTCTGTTTGTATCGTCTTTGAGAAGAATGAGGGAAATAATCAGCTTTCTTAAAAACCGGATTAAGACTTGGTGTATAATTACGCTTCAATTCTCTAGAGATAGTAGAAACATTTCTTGCAATTATGGTGGCAATTTTACGTAATGATACTTTTTCATTATGTAAATAGGCAATCGCAGTTCTCTCTTCTATGGTAAGATGATGGTAACTCATGAAAACCTCCTGTAGATTGGTGTTGCAACTATATCTTACATCAGATTTTTATGAGCCTCTTTTTTTATTTTGTGTTGCACTTGAACGGTAAATTCACCTTCAAATATTGAATATAAGAACAAAGATAGTGATTTAAGGTAACTATAAACTAATTCTACATATATAGAAGTCAGTGGTGGTTACTTTCTATATAAGAGAGAGTTAAACAATGAATTAATAAGACGAAGCATCGTGGGGAAGGGAGAAAGATTCATTATGGAATATAGAGGGATTATTGAAAAACTAAATACAAATAACAAAGACATAGTCGAACATTGGATGAGAATTCGTGTGTATCTGCTAAAAATTCAAGCTACCTTATATCGAACTGGTTTTGATGATTTATTCGAAAAATCTTCTCTAAATAAAGGTTTCATATCAATTAATGATTTCTTTAATTCAAACAAAATTGTAAATGTCTTATCTTCACAAGAAATCGATAATATAAACTTATACGATTTCCTCTTTAATATAGAATTTTATACTAATCTAATGTATGTATTAAGCAAAAAAACAATACCTAATACTGATTTTTCTAATATGATGAACAATTACAAGAATATAGCTGCAAGAGCAGTTGAAGCTTTTGGCTATATTTTTGAGTATCAAAACGATTTTTTTACAATAGTAAAAAAAAGTAGTATAGAATTAACTAACAAAGAATCAAATGAACTAGAAATAGATTTTTACAAATACTCCAATTATGAAAGCCTCGACTACAAGCGAGATTGTTTAAGAAAATTATCTAATTTATTAGAGCCTTATAGTAAAAATCGCACATTACAAAAAAAGCATAAACATTTATTCAGCTATATTTTTGAAATTTTTAATAAATATAAAATTAGGCATGAAAATAATGAACAAATAATGTTAGAGGATGAACAATACTTTTACTTATATAATCTTGCTTTTAACATTGCAATCTCGCTTTATGATTTTTTAAACAAAAACCAACTTGAAACAAATGAAGTGAAAAAATGATTATCAATTATTCGTTCGAATAAGAAAGGAAGTAACCAAAAATGAATCCTTCTATAATAATTATCATCATAGTTGTTATTATCATAATAATAGCTCTAATTTTAGGCAACAAAAAAACTAAATATGAAGAAGAGTTACTGCCAAAATGTTTAACTATAAAAAAATGGAAATATTATATACAAAATACATAAAGATTTTTGATTATTCTATAAAACATGAATATCAGTTTATACGTACTACCGAATCTCTTTCAACTTATAGAAAAACAAATCTCGAAAATTTATTTTTAGAAATTGTAATCGATAATTACAATTATTTTGATTCTATTCAAAAAGGTATAGAAACTAATATATATTTTTACCCGTTTTATCAAAGCGAACTTGAAGAACTACGTTCTGATTTCGATAAAGAACTGAATAATTTTAATGAAAAGGATCAAGCAATTCTTTCCGCTACGTTTGAACGATTAACTCTTAGCATACCTAAGTTTTTTACAACAGTAAAAATTGGAATAGAACTAAATTCTAGAAGCAAACGAGGCAAATATCACGACATTTTTAGTTACCAAGGTTTAATACAATGCCTTTCCGATGCGAATCAAGAAATTCAATACAGAAAAGAAAGAGAATCGCAACAACTACAACAACAGAATAACCAAGAAACAAGCAGATACAAAAAAATCGACTAATAAAGCCGACTGAAAATCCGTGTGTCGCTGAATCAAACACACCTTGTCACTGCGATGAGTATAATATGCTATATCAATGAGCTAACTACCTTGAAAAAGCAGCATTTAATATCACCCATCGATACTATATAATAGAGATGGTAATATATTAAATATTAGCTGTAACTCTAAAAAACAAAGCCTTGATGAGATAGATGATTCGAATTTTAGCTTATATAGTAGATGGAAGGTATAAGGAAACTTTAAATAATTTACGAAGTGAGGTAAAGTGAAATGGATCATGAAAAATTACTACAAAACTTGTTTGAAGGCGCTTATATTGTTGATGATGAAAGAAAGATTCTAACTTGTAATAAAGTATTTGAAGAAATCACAGGTTATACGAAAGAAGATGTTGTAGGCAAGCATTGCTATAACAACATTCTTAGACATGTGAGTGATTCAGGGAAATTACTGTGTCATGATGGATGCCCTTTGCAAGACAGTATAAGAAATAACAAAGTGAATGACGCAAAAGTGTATTTACACCATAAGAAGGGCTATCGAGTTCCGGTACAAGTAAGAACCATTCCCTTTGTCGATGATGAAAGCGGTAAGACTTTTGCAATTGAAATCTTCACTGATTATCTAAAAGAATCGAAAGTATATGTGGAAAACCGAAAACTGAAAAAGGATCTTATTACCGATGGGTTAACACAAGTCTATAATAGACGATTCTTTGATTATCAATTAGAATCGTCCATCAAGGAATATTCCATTTTTAACATGCCTTTAGCGCTTCTCTTTCTCGATATCGATCTTTTTAAATTGGTGAACGATACCTATGGACACGAGGCAGGCGACCGTGTTTTAAAGAGTGTTGCCAAATCACTCCTTCTCAATATCAGGAAGGGTGATTTTGTTGGCCGCTATGGTGGAGAGGAGTTTGTCATTCTTTTACGTAATGTTACGAGAGAAGAGATGGGAATGGTTGCAGAGAAGCTTCGCTTGCTAATCAGCAATACCAATACTTATCTTGAGAATAATAAGTCAATTTCCGTCACTGTCTCCATTGGAGCAGTGTACTATCAACAAGGTATGTCGAAAGAAATGCTGATAAAAGAGGCAGATGAATTGATGTACCAAGCCAAAGAGAGTGGCAGAAATAAAGTAATCATGACGAAATAAATGATTGTGGGGGTTGTGTTTTTATCTTCACAATCATTTAGAGTTTCAAAGATTATCCTCTATGGATAGTGGTTGAGATAGATGTGCACTTAATACTGCCACAACGAGACATATTATAAGCTGAATGCATCTTAAACAAAATTGAAGATGATAAAAATGTATCTAGGTTGATAGCTATATTCCATAATGATTCGTTTGGTCGTCGTTTTTTTTATACGCCTTAAAAACGATACGATTATTGGTTTTGTATGTTACAATGGAATCAATGAATCTTTTTAAGAAGTGAGGTTTTATCAGTGGACCAAGCAACATATCACACCTATCTTTCCATCATAAAGAAAGAGTTAATTCCTTCTATGGGTTGCACCGAACCGATTGCCATCGCATTTTGTGCTGCCAAAGCAAAAGCGGTACTGAAAAGACTTCCGGAGAGAGTTATCATCGAAGCGAGCGGAAATATAATAAAAAATGTGAAAAGTGTGATTGTGCCGAATACAAAAGGGATGAAAGGAATAGAAGTCGCCGCAGCGATGGGGATTGTCGCTGGCGATGAGAAAGAAGGGCTAGAGGTTCTTGCCCATGTTGATGATAAGTCACTAGAAGAGGTTCATTCTTTTTTGAACAAGGTTCCACTTGAAGTAAGGACCATGGATTCTGAATTTCCACTTGATATTCGAGTAACCTTATATTATGAAGAGGATGTTGTTAGTGCGAGAATCATTCATAATCATACCCGTATTGTCTTAATCAAGCATAATGATAAAGTCCTCTTTGATGATATTTACGATAAAGGAGTAGAGACTAATGGCATTGATTATTATCTGTTAAATATGAAAGATATCTTTACTTTTGCAACGGAAGCCGATCTATCAGTACTTAATGAAATCCTTGACACTCAAATTGCTTACAGTACGGCGATATCTAAGGAAGGGTTGTTGCATGACTATGGAGCAAACATTGGTCAGACGATTTTAACAACATCCAATAATGATGTTCGCACTCGGGCGAAAGCCAAAGCAGCCGCAGGCTCAGATGCTCGAATGAATGGATGTGAACTTCCTGTCATCATTAATTCTGGAAGTGGCAATCAAGGATTGACGGCCTCCTTACCAGTCATTGAATTTGCAGAAGAACTAAAAGTCTCGAAAGAACTATTATATCGCGCACTTACCTTATCTAACCTCATTGCTATCTACCAAAAATCGCAGATTGGGTCCCTTTCTGCTTTTTGTGGTGCCGTGTCAGCAGGAGCAGCGGCAGGAGCAGCAATCACATACTTAAGAGGAGGGCAGTATGATGATGTAGCCCATACTTTTATCAATGCTCTCGCCATTACATCAGGAATCTTATGTGATGGAGCAAAATCCTCATGTGCTGCTAAGATTGCAATTTCCGTGGATTCTGGAATTCTTGCCAGTGATATGCATATGAATGGAAAAGACTTTTATGCAGGAGATGGTATTGTTGGCAATGATGTCGATAAGACCATCCATAATATTGGTGAACTCGCTCGTAAGGGCATGAAGGAAACCGATAAAGAGATCCTTTACCTCATGACCTGTTATGATTAACGAGGAATTGCTCAACAATTAATCATAAAAAAACGAGCAAATTAATTTATGATATAGCGAGCCGTATCGTTAATCATTGTATTTATGTTGTGAACAAAGCGAACTGTTGCAAGCGTTTCTTTGACATGATTGCTCAAGCCAAAAAGATAGCAAGCTCAAGAATCGGGCGGGAAATAAATACCGCATATGAATTCTTGAGCTTATTACTAATATATATTATTTTTTCACTTCAAATACACGCTTACTCAAGGCAGGAGAAGGAGAGATATCAATCAAAGAGAGGAGCGGTCATCTTTATTTTCGTTTAAAGGCTCCAAAGGGACTGGTACGCGGATTACGAGCTCCTGGCAAAAGTTCGACCACACAATATCCGACTTCTTTTCCGGCTTCATCGATAATTCTCGCCAATAGTTCAAAGAAGAAGAGATTGAGTTGACCTTCGGCCATAGGAATAATCTCATAAGTGCCAGCTTTCTTGCCTTTTAGTTTTAGCGTCCAGCCATTACTCCACTTGTACCCAGCAGATTCGATGATTGTATGATGAGTCAATTTATAATCGTTGAGTCTTTCATATTTCCCTGATTGATCAATATAGGTGCCATCTTGATATCCGGTTTGGGGGAAAGAGAAGAGCATGGCTTCTTCATTATCAAAGAAACGCAAAGAGAACCATTCCCAGTTGCATTTGACGTCCGTCAGTGTATAGGTTCCACCCTGACGGTCGAACCAAGCTTTGCCTTTTACCTGGTGGGTTTTTCCGTGCAGTACGAGTGTACCAGAGATGTCGATGTTGGTGAAGGAGAAGTAATAGGTTATCTGTTTGGGGTTATCGGTATAACCCATTTTTAGCAACCCATCCTCGCATTGCCAAACGGGGCTCTTATTGGCAGACATATCCAAGTTCAGCTTGTACTCGTCTCCTAGTAGTTCGAGTTCCATCTTGCCGAAGGAACTCCACTGGTTCTTGGAATACTTGATGGAGCCTTTATCTTGGGCGAAGGTTAGATTTGGTCCAGTCTCGATGCCTTTTTTGAAGAAATAGGGTTTTTGAGAATAGTAATGAAGTTGTTTCTCGATATCGGTCAGTGCATTTAACTGCATATGGAAGGTGAGGCCAAGCAACTTGACCTTAGCAAGCGTGTATTGGAAGGAGAAGAGTTTTCCTTCTTCGGTATGAAAATAACCGGTGCAATACCACCATTCGCTACACTTCTTGTGGGCTAAAAATTCCTCCTCAAAGCTGTGATGAGGAACGCCTGTCCCGGGCATATAGATGATTTTACCCATAGGAGTCATCTCCTTTGTTGACTCTATTATAACAAGTTCATCAAGGAAGCGTTAAAAGATTAATGGGGGACTCTTTCGCGAAAGAGTGCTTTGATGCTACCTAGAGACAGTAGGCCTGATTGAAACCGAGTTCTACTCTTTGCTAAGATAGGGATGAAAAATGAAGGCTAAAGTGGTACAATAAACAATTAGTTAGAGCGTCTATCCGAAAACCCAAAACCTTATCTTCAACAACTAGATGGAAGTGATGATGGACGGAAGGATACACTGTGAGAGAACAACTTCAAGATGAAATCTATGCTTATCTAAGTGATAGTGATTAGCATTTTATCGTGGCATTTATCGATGCCATGAATGCCTTAGGATATACTTCTCAAGATAAAATCGTCGATGGGATATGCTATGGTCGACACATGATGCTTTTTCGAAAAGCCCATGTCAAGAGTGATAAAGTCTATGCAAGACTATATTTCCGTGAGAATGGAGTCGTCCTGCATTATTACTTCAGTGATGTCACGAAACACGCTACCTATATAGAGAAGTGCCCCGACTATATAAAAGATGTATTCGTCGGAGAGTATGCGACATGCACTCACTGCAAAGGCGATAAGTGTAAGTTTCGTAAGTCTTATCAGATTGCAGGGAAAGACTATGAAAAATGCAATGGATTAACCTTTGAGTTTTTCCACCCCTCGCTTGATCGATTGGAATCTTACCGAGACTTGTTTTTGGAGTTTTACCCCTAGAGAGGATTGTCGAGAGTGGATACAATAGGGAGTTATTTTCGCAGAGGCGATTTACGTGCCGCCTATGAATATATGCAACAACTCCCAGAATACGAGGCATGGGTTCATGCTATTTTTGAGTTGTTTGAAAAAGAGCACTATCGCACCTATGAAGTGGAGGAGTCCTTGAACTCCATTCTTTTGGTCTATCAGCAATACTACCGTGATGTCTTTTGGTTGCAAGAAGACAAATCAGTTGCCGAAGAGAGTTTTGTCAAACGATTTCAGAGTATTCTTGGAATAGCAGTTGCCGGGGAGGACTCTATCAATATTTTGGAAGATGAAGTAGCAAAGTGCTTCATGGAACATGGTTATCATATTCAAGTAGGAAAAACCAGTGGATATCTTGGCCCTTATATCTGGAAGACGACAAGTCCTACTTAATATCTTGTAGAACTACCGAGTGGCATAAGAACCTTTTCGGTTAACATCCTTAGTGATTTTATTTTTCGAAGTTAGGGAGACTACCTCACATTTGGAGAAAAAGGCACCGGAGGATGGACCGATCGAGATGGAACCATCAATTGTGTAAAGCAAGCATATGATTTTATAAGCGAAGACTTCTTGGTCACACTCCTCAAACATGAAGCCCAACATGCACTTGATTTAGAGACTTATCCTTCCATGAGTTCCGAAGATTTAGAATACCGAGCTAAACTTGTCGAACTCATCTATTCGAAGGAGCGAAACTTATTAAATAAGTTTTTTGGAGAAGCGGACAACTCCCGTAAGGATAATGGTCATGGATTAGCATCTTATCGACTCAAACAAGCATATCAACAACACTTTGATGCAGATGCCCCTGAACATCTCGAGATAGGGTTGATTCAAGAGTATGCGAAAGAATTGATTCGTGATAGTTCTTTTGAAATCAAAGAGAAGTACACATCTATCTCAGCTGTTTGAAGGCTCATCATGGGCTAAACTAGTCGTTTTCAAAACTATAATCAGTAGTATAGTCATATAGGAAGTTACATAATCATTCAATAAGTCAATTTTTGTCGTGCATTTTAATGCATTTTGGACTATAATAACCTATATAGAACTCCCCTAAGTACGAATCGGTAATGGGTGGGATTTTCTCGAAAAGTGTGAATAGAACATGAATCCGGATAATTGACTAACATAGAATGGAAACACTCTACTTAGGAAAGGAGATTATTTATGCATGAACGAATGTTAGATAAGAAGGTAAAACCATCCATAGAAGAGATGATCTCTTACTGTGGGGAACAAGGCGAACCTTTCCACGCTTTGAATCACTGGCTCTCTTCTGAATACCTTACTGCTTCCCGTATTGTTTTCCCCTATGGCAATACTTATGGATGGGGGATTTCTCATCGAGTGAAGAATCGTTTGGTCTGTAATGTTTTCGCCGAGAAGAACTCTTTTACTGTCATGTCGAGACTCACCAAGAATCAGCTTACTCATGCCTATCACTTTGTTGATGAGTATGGAAAAGAGGCCATCGATAAAAGTTATCCTTGTAATGATGGTGGCTGGGTTTTTTATCGAGTAACCAACGAGGCTCAACTACAAGAAGTAATTAAGATATTAGTAATCAAACTATCCAAATAATTGTGATAGACTTTTATTAGAACATTAATACATTTAGAGGTGGATAGAACATGAAAATCGTCAATACGCTCGACAAAATCCATGAGGTCTATCCCGATGGTTCTTTTTCGCTTTCCAAGTGGCAAGAGTATCTAGAAACCATCCTACCAGGTCATTCTTCGTTGTTTCTTGATGATATGAATCAAACGATTGCTTTGGGTAATTATACCTTCAAGGAGCATTTCTTACCGATTCTGCAAGCCGTCTATCAAAAGCCAAATGAAGTACAAATTCTGATTAAGAACTTTGAAGAGGCAGCAAAGCAGTTAGAAGAACAGGTTCTTCGCACTCTTGGCAAACCCATTGATGTCGAGATTATTCTCTATCTTGGATTATGCAATGGAGCAGGCTGGGTAGTCGATCTTGAGCAAAAACCTTATCTCTTAGTGGGAGTAGAAAAAGTATTAGAATTACAATGGTATGATTTGCCTTCATTCCAAGGTTTGCTTTACCATGAACTAGGACATCTTTACCAAAGACAATATGGAGTCTTGGATCGCCAAACTTCCAATCCAAGAGAACACTTTCTTTGGCAGTTATTGACGGAAGGAGTGGCCATGTATTGTGAACAATTGCTTGTTCAAGATTTCTCCTTCTTTCATCAAGACCGTGATGGATGGCTCGATTGGTGTGACCAGCATCTACAACAAATCAAACAAGACTTTGATCATGATATAGATTCGATGACTCAGCAGAATCAACGTTACTTTGGTGACTGGGTTCGATATGAAGGATATTCTGATGTAGGTTATTATCTAGGCGCAAAGTTTGTTCGCTTCATTGCCGAACAGTATTCCTTATATGACATCATCAATATGGATCACCAGCGAGTCAACCATCTCTTTGAAGCATTTATGGAGATATAAGTATGGATGCTACAAATCGATGCCCCATTTCATATTGGGGCATTTTTTATGCTCAAGCCATTTCGGTTTTTTAACTCAATGTGATAAAATAATTTCGAGATAAGGAAGGTTATGGTATCCTTTCTCTGCAATATATGAATATTGTCTTTCTCACTTACTTTTAACACAATTTGGAGGGAACTAAATGAAACTATTCAGTCGGAAACAAGCCGTAATCATTATGAGTGTGATACTTTCACTGATGACCGCTTCTTGTGGTCGTTTGTTTTCGTTTTCTACCTCCTCATCAAGTAGTAGCAGTAGTACAAGTTTCTCACTATCATCGATCAGTAGTGGCGATTCTAGTGCTTCATCCTCCTCGAGCAGTAGTAGCAGTTCGAGTTCATCCTCTTCAAGTAGTAGTTCTAGTTCAGGAGAACCTCCAATCGAAAATGAACATGAACAGGATGAGAACGGATTTTACTACTACAATCTAGATGGCTACGAAAGTGGGGACTATTATGAATCCGCACTCAATTTGGAGGGAGAGGACCTAGCTGACGAACTCCATCTGATTATTCGCGATGGGTATACCAAGTTAAGTTACGGAGAAGCCCGTTATGTCTTGGCCTACTCCGATCGTAATCCAGAAGACAACTACCAAAGTGTGCGAGGGATGTATGATGATGATGTCATTGCCACCTATTGGATAGGGGTAGGCGAAGGGGCATGGCAACGCGAACATGTGTGGCCCAATTCCAAATTAGGGATTCCGCGTGTCGATAATTACACCAGAAACCAAGGCTCAGATCTTCATAATCTTCGTGCCATAACCGGCATTAATCAAACACGGTCTAATCGCTATTTTGACGCAGGAAGCGGAGCAGCCGTCATAGTAGGAACAGAAGGATTTTATCCTGGAGATGATCATAAAGGTGATGTCGCCCGCATCCTCTTCTATATGGACATTATGTATGATGAACTCACTCTAACTAATAATATTGCCTTATTAATCAATGATACTGAAACGAATTACACGCTTGCAGGAGCCTATTCGGGACTTCTTGATCTATTGATTCAATGGCATAAAGAAGATCCGGTAGATGAGTTTGAGATTCATCGTAATGAATTCATCTACAGTGGAATTGCACTTGATCCAGAGAATAACCCCATCAACCCTCAAGGGAATCGGAATCCCTTTATTGATAAGCCTGAATATGTCCATTTAATCTGGGAAAATAAGACGATTGCAGATATCACAAAACCAAGTGGCATTGCCCCCCTTCGCTTCTCGACGATGGAAACAATCTATTATATTCGCTTCTCGCGAGAAGAAGAATGGCTTCTATAATTTGCCCAAAAGTGTCTCTTGAGTGTTTTCCGCTTTGAATAGGCGTAGAATGAAGATATCTTTCGAAAGTAGAAGAGAGGTTTGACATAACGATGAATGCAGAGAAGATGAAGCGGAATGCCTTTTTGTTCATCTTGTTACTCGGTTTGATTAGCTTACTATCAGATTTTACCCATGAAGGAGCTCGAAGCATCTATGGACCCTATTTAGGGTTACTAGGAGCTTCTGCCCTAGTAGTATCCTTTACTTCTGGATTAGGAGAGTTTATTGGTCAGGCCTTACGCATCGTGACCGGTTTTATTGCGGATCGCACACGTAAATATTGGACCATGATGTTCATTGGATATGCTATTAACTTATTGGCAATCCCTTTATTGATGTTTGTGGATGCTTCCATTTGGGAAGTCGCCATCATCCTCATCTTATTAGAACGAGTAGGGAAAGGAATTCGCGCTCCGGCGAAAAGCGCCCTCACTTCGTTTACTTCCCCTCATCTTGGGGTAGGGAAGTCGTTTGCAATCCAGGAGGCTTTGGATCAGCTTGGAGCCTTTCTAGGTCCACTTTTTGTCTTTCTGGTTTTGAACCTTAACAAGGGTAGTGAACTACAAGGATATCAACTGGCTTTTGGTTTATTGGGGATTTTTGCCATCCTTACCTTAGTGACTCTTGTTGTTGCGAAAATAAAATATCCTCATCCGGATGAATTTGAAACTCAAGGACAATCAAGAGGACTAAAAGGAAATCGGGCCTTTCTCTTGTATATGGTAGCCATTGTGTTCATTGCCCTTGGCTTTATCGATTATCCCGTTTTGGCCTTTCACATCGGCAATGCCACAAGTATTGATGTCATCTATGTTCCTTTAATCTATTCCTTTGCCATGGGCGTGGATGCGATAGCGGCATTGGCTTTCGGTCATTTGTTTGACCGCAAAGGGATTCTCGCTTTAATCGTCGCTGTCATTCTCGCTATCTTCATTGCCCCAGTATTCTTCTTGGTGGATGGTACCTTAGGCATCTTACTTGGTATCTTCCTATGGGGGATTGGAATGGG
>Ga0265295_1006546_pt1 | contig 14029 bp, 12 predicted proteins | sample Munlansysbiofilm_FD_192503 | JGI IMG/M metagenome (GOLD analysis project Ga0265295, IMG submission 192503) | Leachate microbial communities from a municipal landfill in Southern Ontario, Canada - Methane capture system biofilm | ecosystem: Engineered > Solid waste > Landfill > Unclassified ... | reverse complement strand
AGCCGAGCATCAGGTAGAAAAAGTCAATGTTCACAACTTAAGCCCAACTCTCCCAAAATCTCAACAATTTGACTTGTGATTATGATGGAATTTGGTCTTCCGCTTGTTTTCCGCCCTTGGTACTGTCCGCCCTGGTTTTATGGGGCAGACAAACTTTTCCGCCCTCTGGATAATCTTATTCATCCGCAATGTCAGGGTCTTTGGAGTTTTTGCTGTAAGCGCATAAATGAGGTCGTCACGCATGATTCCGACGAATATATTCCGGTTAACCTGATACTCATACTTGTTGCCTTTGTCTTCCCTTTCCTTGCTGATCTGCTCGTCCACGTCCTCTTCAAGGACCATGAGCATGGTGGAGGCGAGTATGGTCGCCCAGAAGTCCTGCTTGAGGGTATTCTCTGTTTTCCCGGTGAAGTTTTCCAGCTGGAATCGGTTCTTCAAGAGCAAGTAGGAGCCTTCGATGCCCCAACGCATGAAGTAAAGCTGCTTGAAATCCTCAGTCTTGTGCTCTGTGTCATTGGTGATCAGGGTCTCGACCTGGCCTGAGCTGAGCTCGAACTTTATGACCCGGATGACTGATCCCTCACTAGTGACTGTTGTATCACATCCAAGGGGAAGAGCATCAATCTCACAGTTGAACTTGGTCCTGCAGCGCATGAGGTATATCATCCCCATCTTCTCAAATTCCTGTATGAGAGCGATGGAGGGATATCCCCTGTCGAAGGTAAACATGCTTTTCCTGTCCCCTGGGCGCAACTTCTCATACCTTTTCATATGGGAGACCGCACAGGAGCGTTCATTGTATTCGGATGAGAACACTGCATCTATCAGGCGGTTGTTGCTGATGTCGTACAGACAGGAGCCCAGGGCGGTGGGGGAAGATGCGCTCGCACCGATGCAGAAATACTTCTCCCTCAGCTCGGGAAGGTTGGGAAGGGCTATCTTGGTCCCGTCAACAGCAAGATATGTCCATCCGCTGTCACTGCGGGCAGGAAGCCTACCCATCAGCCCCTGATACTCGTCCTCGATCTGCTGCTCGAAGAGAGTCCTGAGCGGATACTCGGAAATCTGGTTCCTTGCCTTGCTGAAGGCTTGTTGCGTCACTTCCATCTCTTCCCCTGGCTTCCTGAAATATTCGGACAGCCTGTGTTGCTTCAAGCTGGAGGACTCACGCCCGACATCAAGTATTGTAAGGATTGTACGTCTGAAGTTCAACTTGCGCTCACGGGTAAAAGCTCTGGGGAAGGCTTCCATTCTTGCCTTGGCGAGAAGGTTTGGGTTGTCAAATGCAACAACAAAACGATGGAACCAGGTACGGGAGAATATGTTCATGAGGTGCCCTCAGTTATACAATAATGATATTGTTATTATATAACATTTGGCAAAAAGAGTCTTAATTTATTGCAACAAAAACAATTAAATATGGATTGGAAGGGACACTCAAACCTCAGGGTTTCTTAAGTTGTGAACATTGGCTTTTTACTCTTATTGGTTTACGCATTATTTGATGGAATTGCCAGGAAGAATCCTATTAGTTTGATTGTGCTTGATTTACGGGGTTTCTTCTGGTTGGGATTGCTTATAGTAAGTTTCTCTGTAATTAACACTCTGGAAAGAGTAAAGATTGTCTTGGCTTGCTTATTGTTTGGCGGATTGTTTCAAGTACTTATAATAAATTATATCAATCTAATGCTCTTATTTGATGAAGCGTCTTTCTCAAACATATTTGCTCTAAATGAGAAAATTGAATTGGGTCTCATAAATCCTGTTGGGCATGGAATATTTAGAATTTTTTTTCGTAGCAATCTTTATATGGGTATTTCCTTTTTTCTGATTTTGTATAGATTTATTACTAATAGGAATAGCATAAATGATTCACTTCTCTTTTTTGTTCCTTTTATTGTGTTTGCTATCCTAATTTCATTCACCCGCTCTACATATTTAAGTATTGGTATGTCACTCATTCTGTTTTCAGTATTAGTTGGTAGGGAGAGATCTTTAAAAGTATTAAAGAATCTGGGCTTTTTGCTAATATTTACGTTACTAGTGTCTCTTATATATATTATTACAATCCAATCAATCAGTAATAAAAATATTTTTGGATTCGCAATACAACGTACCATGCCAACAATGTTTATACAAACCCCATTGGACTTTCTTGTTATCGATGCAACAGTATTTCTTCCAAATAAGGATAATGATGAACCCCTGAAGCAAAGTGAGGATGATCACAGTGGCTATTTGTTAGCAACTGAGAAGTCTGATAAATTTCGTATTACTACTAAAAGTGAACTTTGTAATTTGATAAAATTGCATCCAATCATGGGGAATGGTTTGGGATCTGCAATACCTTCTAGGGGAGAAGGAACTAATGAGTACTTCATTTTAGATCTGATTGCAAAAATGGGAGTGCTTGGGTTACTGATTTTCATTTTTCCTAGCTTTTTAATGTTATATAGAATTCTTACAAATGCATATTCAGATCAATTATTGATGATTACGCTTTTTGCTGGGTTGTCATCATTTTTCATAGCTTCATATTTTAATCCATATATGAATAGTGCTTTGGGACTAACCTACTATTCAGTTATTATGGCAATCGAAAGATATTTGCTAGCTAAACCAAAAATATCACCAATGTGAAGTTTTTCAGAATTGATGGAATTTTGGCTTAGGGATCGAAATTGGAATCAATGCCAAAATATATTGATTAACAATGAACTCATTGAGTTGCGGAATTAGGTTATCTCTGATAACCAATTTATTCCGCTTATAACGCCTCTCATAATCGGGTTATCGATGGATTCGTATTAATAAAAAATTTGTAGAATAGTTAAATATCATAAGAAAAATTTGTTTGGTTGATTAGGTAGCAAAAAATGGTATTGGTTTTTGATATTAGAAATATGTATAATTTTATTGTATAGATTCAATATACCAGCAAGTTGAATTTGATATTCGAATAGCATGAGCAATCAAGCCTCATTAGGTAGAAAAATATGGCTCCGAAAATAAGTATTATTGTACCAGTATTTAATGTTGAGATCTTTCTAAATACATGTATCGAGTCAATTTTGTGCCAAGAAATTCATGATTTTGAATTGATTCTGGTTGACGATGGTTCTACTGATAACAGTGGAGCTATTTGTGATGATTTTGCGAATATCGATAAACGAATTAGAGTTATTCATACAGAGAATAAGGGGCAATCCTCCGCAAGAAATTTGGGGATTTCTTTAGCAATAGGTGAATACATTGGATTTGTTGATAGTGATGATTATATCAGTTCAGTGATGTATTCTTCACTATATGAAAAGATTATTGCGAACAATGCAGATATTTCGGTCTGCAATTTCCTTGTAGGAGATAAAGATAATTCTTATAAGCCTTTCACTGAAAATGTTAATGATATGACATTGGACACAGAAGCTGCCCTTAAGGAAATATATACAAATCGAATTTTATCATTTAGTCCGTGTAATAAGTTATATCGCAGAAGTTTATTTGATACAATATCCTTTAATGCTTCCATTATATATGAAGATATGGACATCTCTTATCGGCTAATTAGCAAATCTGAAAGAATTGTGTATATAAAAACAGAATTATACTACTATCGGTATAATAATAATAGTACACTGAAGAAAGCGTTTAGTTTAAAAAGGCTTGATCTCTATACTGTTAGGAAATGGATGTATCAATATTACAAGGAGCGATTACCAGAAGAATCCAATAATGTATTGGCTCTATTAATTGTCGAAAGTCTATTGCTATATCGACAATTGAAGGCGCAGGGTGGGTATAGTCTGGATAACTACAAGTATTTGTTGCAGTTCGATACGAAGGAATCCATCAGATCAATTACAACTACAAAGCTCTTAAGTATTCAAAGGAAGCTTATAACAATCATACAAATATTAATATATCGTTATCTTATATGATGTAATTACTTAAGATGCATCGATTATTGATTGTCCGCTTACTTCACATGAACCTTGATGTAACTTTTTGATTGAGATTATTAGAATCGATAAGTTAGTTGTTGGTATTATGATTGGCAAGAGTATTTTGCAAAAGATGACTGTTATTTACACTAATCGAGTATAACAGTATATCAGGAATGCCTTTCAGACAGAGAGGGCTCATTTCAACTGATTTAGTGGCGACATCCCCATGTTTTTTCGAAGTACAGATCGATTACAAATTCTCAACATACAACTATCTTGGAATGTTATGCGTGCGTGAAGTATTGCAGTAATCTCTTTCTTTTGGGAATAGTCAGATTAATTGTATTAATTTCTTTCCTTAATGCCAATCAGCAGGATTGAAAAAACGATAAATATTGGCGTTGAGCATAATGCCCGTGAATGTGCTTAAATTGTGAAATACAGGATACAGGATGTCTATATGAGCAGTCAATTTGGAAAAAAGCAGAGAATAATTAAGAATGGGCTGCATGCAACTTTTTTCAGTATTTTTTCTGTAGTTTTGTCGTTTATTACACGGAAAGTATTTATTACTACATTGGGCACTGACTTCTTGGGATATGAAGGCCTTTTTTCAAATATTTTTAGCATTCTCTCTGTGGCAGAAGCAGGCTTTTTGTCTCTCATGTATTATTCACTCTATAAAGAAGTAGCGTATGATAATTATAAAGAAATTTCCAGGTTGATGGAGGCTCATAGGGTTTTCTATCGTACGATCGGTATAATTATAGCTTCATCTGGGATATTGCTCTCCTTTGGTCTTTCTTTTTTCATTTCAGACGGGAGCTTGGAAATGTCTTATGTCTATAAGATTTATTTTATACAGCTATTGGGAACCGTGATTCCCTATTTCTTATCATATAAAAGAACACTATTTACTGTTAAACAAGAAGCTTACCTTTTTATTAAGATTGATGCTTACTGTACATTTGTGATGTATTTCCTAAAGATCTTACTTCTCTACCTTACTTCCAGCTATATTATCTATTTATTGGTATCAGTTATTTATAATCTTGTAGCAAATATAATTGTTTCGATTGTGTATAATAGGCGTTATACATTCATATCTCATGAAAAGTTAAAATTGGGGTACTTTAAGGAAAAGGGTCTAACAAAAGATATTGGAAACTTACTAATTGGAACAATTGCTGGAAAAGTCTATTTTGCTACGGATAGCATTGTGATAGTTAAGATGTTAGGCATACCTATGGCTGGTTTATATGCTAACTATTTCTTAATTAATCAAGGTGTAGACATGATAATACAAAAACTTACATCAGGATTATCTCCCGCGGTTGGGAATTATGTCCACATGGTTGATGAGAAGCAGAAAAATGACATGTATAAAATGATGAAAGTTGCCTATTTTTTTATTGCCATATTTACTGTCAATGGATTTTTACTATTCTTCCAACCAGTAATTAGGAATTGGCTTGGAGAACAATACCTTTTACCAGTTTCTTTGGTATATGCAATTGCTGCTAACTCGTATATTACTTGGAATCATCAATTTATTAGTATCTTACGAGGAACTGTCGGGTATTTTGAGAAAGACAGAATTTTCTATATACTGTCGGCTGGAACCAACATTATATTATCAATTTATCTATCAAGTATATATGGAATTACAGGTATCGTTATTGGCACAGTGGTAGGTCAGTTGTTCTTTTGGATGGGACGTGCATTGATAGTTCATAAATATGTGATTTCAGATTCTGTGTATGGATATATAGTACAAGAACTATTAAAAGCTTTTTATGTAGCCATGCAGGCATTGATACTTGTCAAAATTGGAACAGTGATCACTGATAGCCTTAGGGGACTATTCCTTCGTTCAATCGTGTTTATGGCATATACAGGGATACAATATGTGACGATTGGTTTTTGCACCGTTGGAGGGAGAAAACTAATTGGGTATTCTATCAAAATGATTAAGGAAGGAAAGATTAAATAAAATCCTTATGAGCAATAAAAAAAATATGATTAGAGGGATTTCCAAAAAAATACAATGGTATCTCAAGCGGCCAAAAAGAATTTGTAGCAAACTAAACCTTATCGACCATAATTTCGAGTACCTGATTGACTGGGAGATGAAAGGGCCTTTACACCCAGATAAAAAGTTTTTAGTTCTACGTATTCCAAGTCTTCCAGAACAAGGTCAACTTTCAGCATGGAGTAGTATTGCGTATGACTGTAAGTGGTGCAAACAGAACGGTATCATTCCGGTTATTGATTATGAACCTTATACCAATTTTGATGATGGAAGAATATTTCAGGCGAATGAATGGGAAGATATTTTTCATCAACCATGTGATATACCCACAACTGAAATAATTAAGTCCAAGCATGTTGGGACTACAGATATTGGTTCTCTCTGTCATCGTAGGTACATAGTTGATTCAACCAAGGATAGAGCATTTTATAAATTGGAGCTTGAATACATAAAATCAAATATTTGGTTTCAGCCTCAGTTTTATAAGAAGTTAGAAAAGGCATCCCAGTCTGTTATTTGTAATGAAAGAAAAGTATTGGGAGTCTCTGTTAGGGAAGAGTTTGAATTGTTAAAAGGTGTTGGGTGGGAAGGAGCTCTTCTTCACCCTGATGAACCTCCGATAACAATTGTACTAGAAAAGACAACTGAATTAATGAAAAAATGGCAATGTGATTATTGTTTTATTTCAACAAGGTATACAAATACAATAACGCTTTTTAAAGAGTATTTTGGTGAAAAGTTACTCTATATAGAACGTGAGCGAATCGACATAGATGTAGAGTATTTAGAATACTTGAAGGGTTTTTCTGTATTGAAAACACCTCGAGAACGTTTGAAATATTGCCTGAGAAATAACAAGTATGCACAGTTGGGTCAGGATATTCGAGATGAGTACCTAACAGAAGTCTTTATTTTGTCCCAATGTTCTAATCTTTTGGCTACGAAAAGTGGTGCTAGCACAGCAGCTATGTACTGGAATGGTGGAGAGTATGAAAATGTTTATTTTTTTGAAGATAAGAATTCTTCCAAAACCTATTGAGGAACTTGATGAATGAATAGGACTAAACAATTGATCAAGAATTTTTTACCTTATGTAGTTCATGAAAAACTATTCCCCAAAACTCAGGTTGTTCTAGAAGATACACAACTCGGTGAACCGCAAATATACAATAAATGCGGGCAACAAATGAGAGTATTTTATCTGCAAGATCGTCTGGGCGCTCATTTGCCTTATTCCTCGATTACTACTCTTCCTCAAAGAATTCTTTGGGATAGGTATAACTACACGCTCCCAATTCATTTTTATGGTTCTCAAGATGTTTTGGAGATAAAAGGAAACCCGAGAAAGAGGTTTGCCTGGCTGACAGAAGCCGAATCAATTGATGGTCAATCATACGATAGGATTCTAAGTTCTTCTGCTCTTTCCAATTCTTTTGATGCGATTTTTACTTACTCCCAACGAGTGCTTGAAAAATGTTCAAACGCGAAATTTATTCCTGCCATGCAAACCTGGTATGGATCAATTAAAGAAGGTGGAGTATATGATCCCTTAAGGTATGAGAAAAAGACAAAGAATATTTCTATGATTTGCTCGAACAAGGTTTTTTGCGAATGGCATGAAAAGAGAAATAACATTGCTGGGAAATACAAGGATAGTCAGTACGTTGATGTGTTGGGTACATTTACAGGTACTTATCTGAATAAGAAAGCAGAAGCACTCGATGACTATCGATATAGCATCGTAATTGAAAATGCTATATCGCCTTTTTATTTTACAGAAAAAATCCTTGATTGTTTTGGGGCAATGACGGTTCCAATTTATATTGGGGCTCCTAGGATTGGTGAGTTTTTTAATATTGACGGGATTATTATTGTTGATCCCGAAGAATACAATAACATAGAGGAAATTATCAGGAGTTGTTCAAGAGCTGACTATGAATCTAGAAAAGCCGCCATTATTGAAAACTTCAATAAAGTACAACATTTTTTAAACTTGGAAGACTACTTCCTCGAGCACTATTCATCACTTTTTTAGGAGAAATTTGCTTTGGTTATAGAAGTGTACTCTGGACTTACAAGTCGAATTAAAACACTAAATGAGGCTTATGATATTGCAAAAAGGAATAGAGAAAGCCTAACGATAATTTGGCCAAAAGAATATCATTGTTATATCGATTTCTGGGAAGTATTCGATACAGCTTCTTTTCCAGGTGTAGAAATTAGGCTAATCCAGATTAATTTCGGGAAGTATAAAGATGAAAGTATAAGAGCTCTCCTAAAATCCAAGCAACTAATACGATGTTGCAAGGCTATAAAATCTCGAATTATTAAAACATTTTTATTGGTACAACCAACAAGGATTGGACTTACCAAATTGAAAGCAAAATGTGTGTTCTTCGATACTACTCCTCCTTCACATGTTGGCTGGCCCAAAGGAGCCACAACAGGTTGGGACAACTATTTGGAATGGGATAGAAGTATACGAGCTCGTATAAACAGTGCATTGGCTGGGAGTGAAGATGAAATCTATATTAGAGCATATTGTGGTTTCAGTATAACCCCAAAATTGGATTATTCTGCTTTGATTTTTAAAAAGACATATGTAGATAATGTGAATGGAATTTTGGGAAATCATGAATCTGTTGTTGGAATTCACATGCGTCGAAATGATCATGATTTATGCATTTCTATCAATCCCACAAATGAATTTTATCTGGTAATGGATAAGATGATTCAATCATCTCCAAACATCGCTTTCTTTCTAGCCACAGATTCTAAGCAGACCGAGTACGATGTAATTCAAAAATATGGAAGTCGTATTCTATTCCAAAAGGACAAGAGCTGGGGGTTTGGTTCTGTTGAGGGGATGAAGTCCAGTATCATCGATTTGCTCGCTCTTTCAAAATGCCAAACAATAGTGGGATCTGAGGGGAGTATTTTCTCTGAGTTTGCTGCTGAATATGGGGGAACTAAACTGATTTATTGTCATGAGAGTCTATTATGGGAATCCTTTCGAATTTAAATATTAAGAACACAATAGCTAATCAATTTGATGCTTGCAATATGGATGCTATTCTTATTTTTTTTTCAGGTATTTGCTTTGTATTCGCACAGCATTACTATATAGTTTCTAAGATGCAAAAATTTTATATTTGATTTTATAAAAAGACTTTATGTACTGAATGTTAGTACATAAAAATAATTCTAACACCTATTAAGAATGCTTGAAATAGTATTATTAAAGAATTTTATCTGATTATCAGAAGGAGTGGACTCTGTGAAAAAGGCATTGATAACCGGTATCACCGGACAGGATGGTTCATATCTTGCAGAATTCCTGCTGGAGAAAGGGTATGAGGTGCATGGAGTGATGCGGCGTGCGTCCTTCTCCAACACGACCAGAATCGACCATATAAGGAACAGAATAACCCTGCATGACGGGGACTTGACCGATTCCAGCAGCCTGATCAGGATCATCGGGATGATCGAACCCGACGAGATCTACAATCTTGCTGCCCAGAGTCATGTGCAGGTTTCCTTCGATGTCCCGGAATATTCCGGCGATGTTGATGCCCTTGGTGTGCTGAGAGTGCTTGAGGCCGTCAGGATTCTCCGGCTGGCGAAGAAGACAAGGATATACCAGGCATCAACCTCCGAGCTGTTCGGGAAGGTTGAGGAGATGCCCCAACGGGAGACAACGCCGTTCCATCCCTACAGCCCCTATGCAGTAGCCAAGTTGTATGGGTTCTGGATCACCAAGGAGTATCGGGAAGCATATGACATGTTTGTTGTGAATGGGATTCTCTTCAACCATGAATCCGAAAGGCGGGGTGAGAGTTTTGTGACAAGAAAGATTACGCTGGCAGCAGGAAGGATTGCCGAAGGCCTACAGGATCATCTTGAGCTTGGGAATATGGATTCGCTGCGTGACTGGGGGTATGCCAAGGATTATGTGGAGTGCATGTGGTTGATGCTCCAGCATGATGTGCCGGAGGATTTTGTCATAGCAACCGGAGAGCAGCACACGGTACGAGATTTCACAGAAAGGGCTTTTGCCGCCAATGGGATCGACCTTCACTGGGAAGGAGAAGGACTGGACGAGAAGGGGTATGACAAGGTCACCGGGAATCTTGTGGTTTCCGTGAATCCTGCATGGTTTCGCCCGACGGATGTGAACAACCTGTGGGGGGATCCTACGAAGGCGAGGACGGTTCTCGGCTGGAACCCACAGAAGACCAGTTATCAGCAGCTGATTGAGTTGATGGCAAAGCATGACCGTGCACTGGCACGTCAAGAGAAGGCAATGCTGGCCGTTGCGGCGAAAGTGAGTGAATGAGTGGGGGTAGCTCCCTGATTGAGGAAATAAACATGAGATATATGTTGTGTGACGATCCCTGGGATGGGGAAGAGATACAAGCGATTGAGCGTGTGATAGAGAGCGGGATGTACACGATGGGGGAGAATGTAGCTGAATTCGAGAAGCTGTTTGCTGCCAAGTATGGGGCTGAACATGCAGTGATGGTCAGTTCGGGGTCAACCGCAAATCTGCTCGTCATCGCCGCCCTCGTATATTCAGGAAGACTTGCCCGTGGTTCAGAGGTAATCGTACCTGCCGTATCATGGAGTACAACGTTTGCCCCTCTCGAGCAGTATGGAATGAAACTGGTGTTTGTTGACATTGATCCAGATACGCTGAATATAAGTATCGAGCACCTGAAGAGAGCCATTTCTGAAAAGACCAGGATGGTGTTTGCGGTGAACCTGCTTGGAAATCCCAACGAGTTCAACGAGCTGGTCTCCATTTGCACGGAGAAGGGAATACTCCTGATCGAGGACAATTGTGAATCGCTGGGTGCCAGGTACAACAACAGGTTTCTCGGGACAATCGGCCTGATGGGAACCTTTTCAACCTTCTATTCCCATCACATGTGCACGATGGAAGGTGGGGTTGTGGTGACAGATGACAGGGAAATGTATGAGTACATGCTTGCTATAAGGGCACATGGCTGGACGAGGAACCTACCTGCCGGGAGCACCATCTACCAGAAGAAGGAGAACCCGTTCTATGAGAGCTTCAACTTCATAGTTCCCGGCTACAACCTCAGACCCATCGAGATGGAAGGAGCCATCGGCATTGCCCAGCTTAAGAAGATTGACACAATGATTGCAAACAGGAGATCCAATGCGGAGTATTTCTTGGAGAGGATGCGTAGGTATCCAGAAATCCGAACCCAGAAGGAGATTGGGGAATCCTCGTGGTTTGGTTTCTCCATGGTCCTGACAGGAAGCTTGGCAACCAAGAGGGATCTTCTTGTAGAGCATCTGAGGAAAGCCGACATCGAATGCCGTCCGATAGTTGCCGGAAACTTCACACGCAACCCGGTGATCAAGTACATGGACTACGAAATACCAGAGGAATTGAAGCACGCCGACGACATCCATGACCATGGATTCTTCATCGGCAATCACAGCAAGAGCAACAATGCTGAGGTAGACTACTTCCTCTCGGTACTGGACAAGGCCCTGTCGGAGGTGATCTAAATGATCCGCAAGGAAGACAAAATCTATATTGCGGGGCATGGGGGAATGGTTGGTTCGGCCATCATGCGAAAGCTGAGAGCGGAGGGCTATGGGAACATCATAACGCGCTCTCATTCTGAGCTGGACTTGAAGAGGCAGGAGGATGTTGAGGCTTTTTTCAACGACGAGCAACCTGACTGCGTAATTTTGGCCGCTGCGAAGGTAGGCGGGATAGCCGCAAATATACAGGCACCTGCCGAATTCTTGTATGACAATTTGATGATAGAGGCCAACATTATTCACAGCGCTTATGCAACGAATGTCAACAAGCTCATGTTTCTCGCCTCGTCATGCATCTACCCGCGTCTTAGTCCGCAACCCATGAAGGAGGAGTACCTTCTTGATGGGAAATTGGAACCCACCAATGAGGGGTATGCGCTTGCCAAGATAATCGGTATCAAGCTATGCGAGATGTACCACAAGCAGTATGGATGTGACTTTGTGAGCATCATGCCTTGCAACATCTATGGGCAGGGGGATAATTTTGATCCAATCTCATCGCATGTGGTGGCAGCCCTGATCTTGAAGGCTTACAAAGCCAAAACGGAAAACGCATCGGAACTTGTCATGTGGGGAACAGGGAAGGCAAGAAGGGAACTGATGTACGTTGATGACTTGGCAGATGCTTGTCTCTTCATGCTGGATAAGCCGTTGGATGAGCACTTTGTAAACATAGGAACTGGTTCAGATGTGTCCATGTCCGAGCTTATTGAGACTGTTTGTTCAGTTGTGGGCTATGAGGGCAAGATTGTCTACGATACAAGCAAACCTGACGGGATGCCTCAGAAGCTTATGGATGTCTCTAGGGCGACAGCTATGGGATGGACATACAATACAGAGCTGGTTGAAGGGATTAGGAAGACTTACGACTGGTATTTGCGGTCAACCAGCTAAAATTTTTACCTAATGATAAGTAATAGTCTTAGAAATTTAAATACTTAATATAAAACCAAGATGCTTTCGTCTTGTTACAATATTGGATGATTGTCTTCGATTTTTCTTTCAAAACCTTAGGGTATAATTGGACGAATACCGTTCTGAAAATTGTCTGGGTTGATTGTGATGATGAACTTGCTATGTTTATTCTGATTTGAATACAATCAGTTATAACCTCTATTTATTGCGAGATGGCTTATGGTGTAACAATGTATTTAATCATTTTCAAGAGAGTAACAGGAATATCCAATGAATAAGGTCTTTATGTTTGAAAAAGCAGCACTTGAGATTCGAAAGAACTTGTTGAGACTGTGTTCAATCCAAGCAATCCATATTGGTGGTGATCTATCAATAGCAGATGTGATGACCGTTTTATGGCAATATCAAATCTCATATGATCCGGCTAATCCCAAAGAAGAAACCAGGGATAGATTTGTTCTTTCAAAAGGTCATGCATCAGCAGTCACCAGTTTTTGTCAGGCAGCCATTGGTTGCTTTAATGCGGATGATATCTTTGCAGAGTATGCAACTGATAGAGGTCGTTTTTCAATGCATTCATGTGCCCTGAAAAATCCGTTTGTGGAAGTATCTACTGGGAGTTTAGGACACGGGATGCCAATTGCTTGTGGTATTGCAGCTGCGCTCAGGCTAAAGGGTAATTTAACAAGCAAGGTATACACTGTGATGGGCGATGGGGAGCAATCTGAAGGATCTATCTGGGAAGCAGCAATGAATGCAGTGAAATACAAACTGGGCAATTTGGTTGCATTAATCGATCACAATGGATTGCAGGCTGATGGTCCTGTTGGCGAGATTACTGCACTAAATGATATTGCAGAAAAATATCGTGTATTTGGCTGGGATGTCCGAGAAGTAGACGGCAATGATATCGGGAAACTTATCATTGAGTTTGATAAGATTCCTCCTGCAGATTCAGACAAGCCTGTAATGCTTGTGTGTCATACCGTCAAAGGAAAGGGAGTTCCTTTCATGGAGAACCAAGTCCGTTGGCACGCGGGTAAGATCACTGAAGAACAATATAAACAAAGTGTGGGTTTGCTTGAATCTGACTTCAAGACAAAGTATGGGATATGAAAATGGGAAAACACTTTCTCCGCAATGTGATCGGTGAATATTTGGTTGAGATTGGCAAGATGAATGATTCTGTAGTTGTTGTAAATGCCGATCTCATGGGAACATGCCGGAATAGTACATTTGTAGAGACATTCCCAAATAGATCGTTCAATGTTGGGATAGCAGAACAGAATATGGTCAGTTTTGCGGCAGGATTGGCTCATGAAGGCTTTATCCCCTATGTATTCTCCATGGCACCATTCATCAGTATGCGTGCTAGTGAACAATGCCGTACCGATGTTGCCTATTCAAGTCTTGACGTTAGGTTGCTTGCCACTTACGCGGGGTATTCTGGAGGGATCTCTGGGGCCACTCACTGGGGGTTGGAGGACTGCGCAATCATGAATGCCATTGCTGGAATGACGGTTTTGGAACCAAGCGACCCAGTCCAAGCAAAGGC
>Ga0265295_1006545_pt1 | contig 14034 bp, 6 predicted proteins | sample Munlansysbiofilm_FD_192503 | JGI IMG/M metagenome (GOLD analysis project Ga0265295, IMG submission 192503) | Leachate microbial communities from a municipal landfill in Southern Ontario, Canada - Methane capture system biofilm | ecosystem: Engineered > Solid waste > Landfill > Unclassified ... | reverse complement strand
TTCGGCCGATGGTCTTTATATTGACAATGCGCATATCGATCTGGTTCAGGGCAAAAATAAAATCCGCTCTTCGGGTGGTTTTGGGCATGCTGACAGCCGTTTGTTACTGGACATCAACCTGCCCGAATTGGCCAGCCTCTGGCCAGGCCTTGAAGGCAAGGGTAATCTACATGGCGAGGTAAATGGCTCGTTGGCCAAGCATGACGCGCTCCTGAAAGCCACATTTGCCCAATCGGACTCCCGCCAGTTAGGCAAGGCTCCCGTCAATCTGGAAACTCGCTTAGAAGGGGCATTGGGTCAAAATGAGCAGGGCCAGCCGGTTTGGCAGGCCGATATGGCTGGCCTGACGGTACAGCATGGCAATATTCGCCTTGAACAGCAAGACAAACTGGCGCTTTATCTGGCGCCGGACGCCCGTGAGCAGGAACTGCAATGGTCAGCGGGGGCCTCGCAATTCAAGCTGGTGTTAAATGGCCAGCCAGGAACCCTGGAACACTTGTTGTCAGCAGGCGGCCAGCGCGGCTGGACAACGCAGGGAGCGTTCTCTAACTTAACCATCAGTCATCAATTAATGACAGATATCCAGCAGGCATTGGCCAGCGGGAGCGACCCCAAACCGGTAGCCGCGGCAAAAGCCAAACAAATAGCCGATGTCATTTACGATGGCAACTGGAGTTTCCAGCAAGCGCAGGCCTTGTCAGGGGCGGTCAATGTGCAGCGTACCGCAGGCGATAGCATCTTGCCGCTGGATGTGAACATACCACTAGATCTCAATACCCTGGGTATCCAGGTGAATGAAACCCAACAAGCTGACGCGCCTGCGCTGATGGTCATTAGCGGTACCGGGCAGGGTAGCCGGTCTTCCCTGGATATGCGGCTGAATCTTGACCTGGGTTCGCCTTTTCCTTTACGTGATGGTCATGTCAACCTTGGCCTGACTGACAATTCCCGCTTGCAATTGAAAACCGAGGTGCATAAAAACCAGGGTGAACATAGTGCGGATAAAATCAGCACCACGCTGCGCATGGAAAATCTGGCGCTGGATAAATTGTTGGCGGGTGCGGTGCCCCAGGCCTTGTTGAACAGCGATATCCAGGTTGACATAGACTTGCTGGATCAGCAGGAAATCAAGAATGTAGTGCTGGATGCCCGCTTTAATCAGCCAAGCCAGTGGAATAAGCAGCCCTTGGAAGGGCATCTGAAAACCCGCATCAACACCAGTGGCCTGTTCCCGTCCGCTTCGGTTGCCGTAGATGCGACAGCACCGCAACAGGCTAAGGCCAATTTTGAAAACCTGCGCATTTCAGACACCGATATTTACCTGGTGCTGGGCAATAACCGGATTGCCGGTTCTGGCGGTTTTGGTGAAGAACACAGCCAGTTGGCGCTTGATGTGAATGCGCCTACACTGGCTGCATTCTGGCCAGGCTTGCCAGGCAGCATTAATTTTAACGGTGTCCTCGATGGCAATTTGCACAATCACAAACTGGCCTTGCAAGCCATGTATGCCGATGCGGCTGATAACCGTCTTGGCAAGGCACCGGTAACCCTGGATCTGGATCTTGGCGGGCGCTGGGCCCATGTCAACGAAGGCAATAGTTGGGTGGGTACCCTTCATACACTGGATGCCAAACATGCCGGCATTCGTTTGCAGCAAACCTCACCCCTGTCGTTTTCGCTCTTGCCTTCTGCCGTTGGCGACCAAACCCAGTGGACGGTGGGCGCGTCGGCGTTAAGTCTTGAGTTGCCCGATAATCATCGGGTATCTATTTTTCAGGAAGGTGCCCAGGGGGGCGACGGAAAATGGCAAACCAGGGGGGCAATCAGGGATTTGGCGATTAGCCCCGAGCTGATCGATCAGGTCAGGAAATTACTGGATCCGACCCTGAAAGAAAAACGGGTGGCCGTCAATGGTAAAAAGAAAGAGGAACGAAAGGAAGTTGTACTGGATAGCAATTGGGATTTGGCATTTGACCGGGTTTTGCTGGGCAGTTTTAACCTTAAGCGAACCAATGGTACGGGTGTCCTGCCGTTTGCCACACCGGTACCGCTTGATTTTCATGCGCTAAGCCTGAATATCACGCAGCAACCGGGTAGTGACGGTAAAGGCGACCTTATAAATTTGACGGCTTCGGGCCAGGGTGAAAAATCAAACCTCAGTGCCAATATTAATGCCGATATGCTGTCAGCTTATTATTTGCACGATGCCACTATCAGCCTGGATTTGCCTGACGGCTCTGCTTTGCAAACCGACGTCACGGTAACACCCAACGAGGCAAACCGCTCTTATCATATCCTTGGGTCACTGGCTACGCAAAAATTGGCGCTGGGTAAGTGGCTTGAAGGTATTATTCCTCCTTCGGTGCTTGGCACAAGGCTGGCGCTTGACTCGGAACTGTCTCCGGAGGTCGGTCTTTTGCGTGTGCATGTCAAGGGGGGGGTTGACGAGGGCAGTCAGTGGAACAATCAGAAGCTGGCTGGCAGTGTCGATGTTGCTTTGCAGCGTCAACTGGGTTCATCCGGGGGCGTGGCGCTTGGCGCCATTGATCCGCATATTTATACGATTCCCAAGGCGGATATCAACCTGACGCTGGGCGGCAGTACCATCAATTCGTCAGGCGCTTTCGGGCAAGCGGCAGACAAGCTGGCACTGGCGGTCAATGCGCCCCGGTTTGCCGACTTCTGGCCTGGCTTGCCGGGCAGCCTGGTTGTAAACGGTAATCTGGATGGTTCACTGGCCAGTCATGTCCTTGGGCTTAACGGCACGTTTTCACAGGGCAAGTCCAAAGAATTGGGTCAGGCACCCGTTAGTTTTGATGTGGGCTTGAAGGGTTTCTGGGGAGAGCTGTCTGCGGGCGCCGATGGCTGGAAAGGTTCTCTTGAGCGGCTTCAGGTTTCACATGCCGGCTTCTCGGCCAATCAGGAAAAGCCGCTGGATGCCATGTTCCTGCCTGCAGGGGTGGGAGGCAAGCCCGAATGGCAACTGGGTGCTTCTATATTGAAAATTGGCCTGCCAGGCAGGCATGAGGTTGTGCTCAACCAAGAGGGTGCCAGTGGCCAGGATGGAAATTGGGCCAGCAAGGGAGCCATCAATCGCCTGTTAATTAACCCTGCCTTGGTCAAAGACCTGCAAGATGCACTGGGTATGCTGGAAAACAACAAGAACAGTAACGGCGGTATTGTTGATAATCGCAAGAAGCAGGTCATTGATGAAAACCTGTTCTTTGATCTTGACTGGGACTTGCAATTTAATGGTGCACTGGCGGGTACGGCTAACCTGAAGCGCACGGGTGGGGATTTCGTGGTTCCCCTTCAGAATCCCCTGGCTTTGGGTTTGACGCAAATGTCCCTGGGGGTCAGGGCTAATCCGGTATCGGGAACACAAAGCCAGGTTTTGGCCGATCTGCTTATTGATACCCGGGAAAACGGTACCTTGACGGCTCGCGTTAATAGCCGGATGAATGGTTTGGTGCCAGACCTGAATGGCGGCACCAATGTTGCCGTTAAAGGCAAACTGGGCAACATTGCCTGGCTCTCGGCCTTTACCGGAGACCTGCTTGACCTGGGGGGCAGCGTCAATATAGACATGATGGTGCAAAGCAATGCGTCCGGCCAATGGGTCTCTTCAGGTACTGTCACGGGCGATAAATTAAGGGTTGTGCAGATTGATAATGGGATACGCCTGCTTGACGGAACCCTTAGGGGAACCTTCCGTAATAACGAGTTTGTCATCAATTCCCTGCGTTTTCCTTCGGTAATCAGGGTGGTCCCAACCGAGTGGCGTACCCGGCAATGGATTGAAGAAAACCCACAGGCCCAGAATGGCAGCCTGAATATTACCGGTCAATGGAATCTGATGACAGCCAAGGGCGATGCAAAAGTGGTGCTTGACCATTATCCGATTGTGCAAAGGGCAGACCGTTTTGCCATGGTCAGTGGCAATGTTGATATTAATGCTTCCTTGCCGAATATTGATATTGTGGGCAAGGTAACGGCCGATGCCGGTTGGGCCAGTATTGATATTCTGGGAACGGTGCCTTCGGTGGATAGCGATGTGATCGTGTTGCAGCCGGGTCAGAAAGAAGTGGTGCCAAGTGAATCTACTACAAACCTGGATCTGGATTTTACGGTTGATCTGGGGCCACGGTTTTATCTGGCAGGAATGGGCCTGAACTCGGGTCTGGTGGGTAACCTGAATATCATACAAAGAGATGGTCGATTGACGGCCTTAGGGGCATTCCGCACCCGTGGTGGTGCCATCGAGGCTTATGGACAGCGTTTGCAAATCCGGCGTGGGCTTATTACCTTCCAGGGTAATATTGCGAATCCTGTGCTGGATATCGAAGCCCTGCGGACTGGCCAAGAGGTGGAGGCCGGCCTGCGCGTAGTGGGTACCGCCCAACGACCAAGAATTACCCTGGTTTCTTACCCCGATGTCAGCGAAGTTGAAAAACTTTCCTGGCTGATTATGGGCAGGGGGCCGGATAGCAACGGCGGTGATATTGCCTTGCTGTTTTCTGTGGGTAGCTCTATTTTGGGGGGCGGTGAACCGTTTTACCGGCAACTGGGCATTGATGATATTGCGGTGCGTACCGGTGACCTGGGTAAGTCGGGTAGCGTGCTGCCAGAGCAAACCGTGGCTTCAGGCCTTGAATTTGATGCCTCCAGCAACCTGGCCACCCAGTTTTTTGTGGCCAGCAAGAAATTTGGCAATGGGGTTACTGCTAGTGTAGAACAGGCACTGGCCGGAACCGGTACGGTGGTCAAGGCCAGTTATAAACTGCTTAGATATTTAACGGTTGATGCAAAAGTGGGTACGACTAATGGTATTGAATTGGTCTACCGGCGTTTTTTCAGGGATTAGGGTAAATCAGGGTTGCAGTCCTTCAGGTAAGGCTACAATTCCATTTTAAATTATAGGCCCGGTTTTGTAGAACAAGACGAAACCGGTCTGTGCAATTTCACTGAGAGTAAGGCAATGAGCATAAAGAATGATCGTTGGATCCGGGAGGCATCGGCTGCCGGCATGATCGAACCCTTTGAACCGGGGCAGGTTCGCTCGGTAAACGGTGAAAAAATCGTCAGTTATGGCACCAGCAGTTACGGTTACGACGTACGCTGTGCCGGCGAGTTCAAGATTTTCACCAATATCAACTCCACGATTGTTGACCCCAAATCATTCGATGAAAAATCATTCGTTGATTTTGAGGGTGATGTATGCATTATTCCGCCCAATTCCTTTGCCTTGGCCCGTACGGTGGAGTATTTCAGGATTCCCCGCAACGTGCTAACTATTTGCCTGGGTAAAAGTACCTATGCCCGCTGCGGCATTATCGTCAATGTCACGCCGCTGGAACCCGAATGGGAAGGTCATGTGACGCTTGAGTTTTCAAACACTACCCCTTTGCCCGCCAAAATTTATGCCGGTGAGGGATGTGCCCAAATGCTGTTTCTGGAAAGTGATGAAGAGTGTGAAACTTCATATAAAGACCGTGGCGGCAAGTATCAGGGTCAACAGGGCGTAACACTGCCAAGAACATAATAGTTGCTCACGGTATTGTGAGTGAAGGAGTTTCGAATGAAGTTTCGCTTTCCCATTGTTATTATTGACGAAGATTTTCGCTCGGAAAGTGCTTCCGGGTTTGGTGTGCGTGCCCTGGCTGATGCCATCAAGGCAGAAGGGGTAGAGGTACTGGCAGTCACCAGCTATGGTGACCTGAGCTCGTTTGCCCAACAGCAAAGCCGGGCCAGTGCTTTTATTTTATCTATCGACGACGAAGAGTTTGATGTGGACTCTCCCGAGGACGTCGCGTTTGCGATTAAAAACCTGCGTTCGTTTATTGGTGAACTGCGGTTTCGCAATGCCGAAATCCCTATTTACCTGTACGGTGAAACCAGAACTTCCCAGCATATTCCCAATGATATCCTGCGTGAATTGCACGGCTTCATTCATATGTTTGAAGACACGCCCGAGTTTGTAGCGCGTCATATTATCCGCGAAGCGCGCAGCTATCTGGACAGCCTGCCACCCCCGTTTTTCCGTGAACTGGTTAAATACGCCCAGGATGGCTCTTATTCCTGGCATTGCCCAGGGCATTCGGGTGGGGTTGCTTTCCTTAAAAGCCCGGTAGGGCAAATGTTTCACCAGTTTTTTGGTGAAAACATGTTGCGTGCCGATGTCTGCAATGCGGTAGAAGAGCTGGGCCAGTTGCTGGACCATACCGGGCCGGTGGCCGAATCTGAAAAGAATGCAGCCCGTATTTTTCATGCCGACCATTGCTTTTTTGTCACCAACGGCACCTCTACATCCAATAAAGTGGTGTGGCATGCCAACGTGGCATCCAATGACGTGGTGGTGGTAGATCGCAACTGTCACAAATCCATTTTGCATGCGATTACCATGACCGGCGCCATCCCGGTTTTCTTGCGCCCTACCCGTAATCATCTGGGTATTATTGGTCCTATTCCCCTTGAAGAATTCGAACCCGAAAATATTCTTAAGAAAATTGAAGCCAACCCGTTTGCCCGTAATGCGCTAAACAAGAAGCCGCAAATCCTGACGCTTACCCAAAGTACTTATGACGGTGTTATTTACAACGTTGAAATGATCAAGGAAAAATTGGGTGACATGGTTGAAAACCTGCATTTTGATGAGGCCTGGTTACCGCATGCGGCTTTCCATGAGTTCTATAACAATATGCATGCCATTGGTGAAGGGCGCCCGCGCAGCAAGAATGCCATGGTGTATGCCACGCACTCTACCCACAAATTGCTGGCGGGTATTTCACAGGCTTCCCAAATTGTGGTGCAAGAGTCCGAAACCCGCGAATTGGATCGTAATATCTTCAATGAAGCCTACTTGATGCATACGTCAACTTCACCACAGTATGCGATTATCGCTTCCTGTGACGTCGCGGCAGCCATGATGGAGCCCCCTGGTGGTACTGCGCTGGTAGAAGAAAGCATCAAGGAAGCCCTGGATTTTCGTCGTGCGATGCGCAAGGTGGCTTCCGAGTATGGTAAAGATGACTGGTGGTTCCGTGTATGGGGACCGAATCGTTTGGCGCCCGATGATATAGGCACGCAAGATGACTGGTTTTTGCGTTCCGGTGAAGAATGGCATGGTTTTGGAGATCTGGCCGAAGGCTTTAACATGCTTGACCCGATCAAGGCCACTATTATTACCCCCGGGCTTAATATTAACGGCAGCTTTGAAGAAAGCGGTATTCCCGCCTCGCTGGTGTCCAAGTACCTGACCGAACATGGCATTGTGGTGGAAAAAACGGGCCTGTACTCCTTTTTTATTTTATTTACCATTGGCATTACCAAGGGGCGCTGGAACACCATGCTGACGGCCCTGCAGCAATTTAAAGATGATTACGACCGTAATCAGCCATTGTGGCGCATTATGCCCGAGTTTTGCGCAAAACATAAACAGTACGAACATATGGGGCTGCGCGAATTATGCCAGATGATTCACGAGGCCTACCGGGATCATGACGTGGCCCGCCTGACCACCGAAGTGTATTTAAGTGATATGGTGCCTGCGCTTAAACCGTCCGATGCCTTCGACAAGATGGCTCACCGTGATGTTGAAAGGGTAAGGATTGATGAACTTGAAGGAAGAGTGACGGGTGTTTTGTTAACGCCTTACCCACCGGGTATTCCCCTGTTAATTCCAGGCGAGCGCTTCAATAAAACCATTGTTGAGTATTTGCAGTTTGCCCGTTCCTTCAATAAGAAATTTCCCGGTTTTGAAACGTTTATTCATGGTTTGGGTAGTGAAGTTGATAAAGATGGCAATACCCGGCTTTACGTGGATTGTCTGAGGCTTGATGAGTAACGGGGCCGTATTTGATGTGGCCATCATAGGGGCGGGGGCGGCAGGTATGATGTGTGCTGCCGTCGCTGGCCAGCGTGGCCGGAAAGTGGTGCTTATTGACCACGCCACCAAGTTGGCCGAGAAAATCCGCATTTCGGGGGGTGGCCGTTGCAATTTCACCAATCTGGGCACAACGCACCAGCAATTCATTTCCAATAATGCGCGGTTTTGTCGTTCGGCCCTGTTGGCCTATACACCGCAAAATTTCCTGGCTTTGTTGGCAAAATACAAGGTTGCCTGGCATGAAAAGCATAAGGGGCAATTGTTTTGTGACCATTCCAGTGAAGATATTATTCACGTTCTGCGGGCCGAATGTGAGCTGGGCAAGGTGGCCTGGCGCATGGGGTGTACGGTTAATGACATCAACCGGCAGGAAGACCAGTCATTTGTGTTGCAAACATCGGCAGGCACCATTCGCGCTGCCAAGCTGGTTGTAGCCACTGGCGGGATGGCGATTCCCCAACTGGGTGCCAGCGACTATGGCATGAAAATTGCCCGCCAGTTTGGCCTGAAAGTGGTGGAGCCCCGTCCGGCATTAGTGCCGCTTACGTTTGATGCTGACACCTGGCGGCATTTTAATGCGTTGGCGGGCGTATCCCTGGAAACCGTGGTGGTCACTGGCAGTGGCAAAAAGAAACCGCAATTTGATGAAGACTTGCTGTTTACCCATAGAGGATTGTCGGGGCCGGCCATTTTGCAGATTTCCAGCTATTGGGAACCGGGTACGCCCATTATGCTTAATCTGCAGCCTGCGCAAAATCTTGAGTTGGCCTTGATTGAAAAAAAACCGGGTAACCGGCAGCAATTGTTAACGGTGCTGGCTGGCATGTGGCCCAAACGGCTGGCAGAGTGCTGGCTTGAAAACCTGGGTGTTGCCCAGGATACGCGCCTGGCTGATATGCCCGATAAGAAAATAAGGGAGTTGGCCGCCCTGATTCATGACTGGCAATTAATACCTACCGGTACGGCCGGTTATAAAAAAGCCGAAGTCATGAAAGGGGGCGTGGATACCGCAGAACTGGATCAAAAAACCATGCAGGCTAAAAAAATGCCAGACCTGTATTTTATAGGTGAAGTGGTTGATGTAACAGGTTGGCTGGGTGGTTATAACTTCCAGTGGGCTTGGGCATCCGGGGTGGCTTGTGGGCAGGCGCTTTAAAAGCAGGCAGCCCGCAATAGCCCGTATACAATCTGCAAGCCTATAAATCTATATTGGCTATTTTGGTAGCTTCAATCTTGATTTCCCGGCCACTGGGTGAATAGCCGGTCATTTCAAAGCCGGTTTCGGTTTTGATCCCGGTTAGGGATAGGTCGAAAGTATCGTTTACAGTGCCAAACGTTTCATTGTCATGGGCTGTATAAGCCTTGATTTTAAGGTTGGCAACCACTTCATCAGGGGTTGTTGCCTGAATGGTTCCCGAGTAAAGATAATTGGCGTCACCACCCCGGATACGGGCATCTTCAATAACCGTAATGCCGGGGTTTGTTTTTGATTCTGCAATCAGGGTTGCGTAAAAACCATTGTCCATAGTTTTCTCCTTTTGGTTGTAATCGGGTCTACATTAACAGATTTAGCATGACAGGGATATTGCAAAAATATGTAGGCCCATTAAGTTTTAATGGTTGGTAAAACCAGGAGGTTAGTTTGTATCATGAATTTGTCTAGAAGGCAGTTCTGGTAAATACCTAGTAAACAGCTTATTTGCCCCTGTAAATTAGTAATATAATTTTCAGAAATTTAACCAAGGTTTCCCCATGTCATCTGAAAATCTTCAATCTACCCCCCTGCACGGTATCCATTTTTCACTAGGCGCCAAAATGGTGGATTTTGGCGGCTGGAACATGCCGGTGTCATATGGTTCGCAAATTGAAGAGCACCACGCGGTGCGCAATGCGGTGGGTATGTTTGATGTTTCCCATATGCTGAATGTGGATGTTTCCGGGTCTGGTGCGCTTGATTTTTTGCGTCGTGTGCTGGCCAATGATGTGGCCAGGCTTGCCGAGCCTGGCAAAGCTTTATACAGCTGCATGCTTAACCCCGAAGGGGGAGTGATTGATGACCTGATCGTTTATTTCTTTGCCGCTGACAGCTGGCGCCTGGTGGTCAATGCCGGCAGGGCAAAAGTTGATGTAGCCTGGCTGCAGGCGCAGGCACAACAGGAAGGGCGTGGGCGGGTCCTCATTACACCGCGTCATGACCTGGCCATGATTGCCGTGCAGGGGCCACATGCCCGGGAAAAAGTCTGGAATATCCGCGCCGGCCTGAAAACGCAAACCGAGTCCTTGTCAGCATTTACGGCTGTCTTTGTTGAACCGGATTTTATGGTGGCCCGTACCGGCTATACCGGAGAGGACGGTTTTGAAATTGTTTTGCCCGCCAGTCAGGTGGTGGATTTCTGGAACGAGTTACTGGCGCAGGGAGCCAGGCCATGTGGCTTGGGAGCCCGTGATACCTTGCGCCTTGAAGCCGGCATGAACTTGTATGGCCAGGATATGGATGAAACTGTTCAACCCGCCCAGGCAGGATTGAACTGGACAGTCAGCCTTAAAGATGACGCCCGGGATTTTATTGGTCGTCAGGCCATTTCCCGGGATCCAAAACGTAATGCTTTTATGGGCATAAAGTTGAATGAGCGTGGGGTAATGCGGGCGCATATGAAAGTCAGGGCCAAATTGGGCGATGGCGAGATTACCAGTGGTACCATGTCACCCACTTTGGGTTTTTCTATTGGTTTTGCCCGTTTGCCCGAAGGTGTTCAGGCCGGTGAGCCGGTACAGGTGGAGCTGCGTGGCAAATGGCTGCCAGCCACCTTGTGTGCGCTGCCTTTTGTGCGTCATGGCAAGCCAGTGGTGTCTTGACCTTGCGGTATGACAGGCCATCATACATAAACCTTAAAAGTACATCACTAAAAATAAATTAATGCTAATGTCACGTGTGAAACGTGTTTTTTTATATAAATCAGGAGTTATCAATGAAGTTGCCTACCGATCGTAAATACACCAAAACCCATGAGTGGATTTTGGTTGAGGGAGATGTTTTTGTCGTTGGCATTACCGACAATGCGCAAGACCAGCTGGGTGATCTGGTTTATGTGGGTGATGTCAAGGTAGGCGAGACCCTGAGTGCAGGTGAAACGGCGGCAGTGGTTGAGTCGGTGAAGGCCGCTTCAGATATTTACGCGCCGGTGGATGGTGAAATTGTGGCTTTCAACCAGTCTCTTGAAGAAGAACCTAATTTGATCAATGAAGATGCCTATGCAAACTGGATTTTCAAGATCAAACCCAATAATCCGGCCGATCTTGCAAATTTGCTGGATGCCGCCGGCTATCAGGAACAGGCAGAATAGTCTCCATTTTTATCGGATAGAAAATATGTTGCGTACACATAAGGATGTGTCCCAGGCATTTATTGCTCGACACGTAGGGCCCACCGAGGCCGAGCAGAAAAAAATGCTGTCTGTTATTGGCGCTGAAAGCCTGGATGACCTGATTGAGGAAATTGTTCCTTCGGGTATCCGCCTTGAAGAACCATTGGCGTTGGATCATGCCCGCAGTGAAACCGATGTGCTTGGAGAACTGAAAAAAATCGCCTCGGGCAACAAACTGTACAGAAATTATATAGGGCAGGGCTATTACGGCACACACACGCCTAATGTGATTTTACGCAATATTCTTGAAAATCCGGCCTGGTATACCGCCTATACCCCTTATCAGCCAGAAATTTCCCAGGGCCGGCTAGCGGCCTTGCTCAATTTCCAGACGATGGTGGCTGACTTGACCGGCTTGCCAGTTGCTAATGCCTCTTTGCTTGATGAAGCAACGGCCGCCGCCGAGGCCATGACACTGGCTAAACGGGTATCCAAATCCAAAAGCAAGGTGTTTTTTGTGTCAATGCACTGTCATCCGCAAACCATAGCGGTGGTTCGTACCCGTGCCGAAGCCTTGGGTATTGAGGTGGTTTGTGGCAATGAACAGGAAAATATTCCGGATTGTTTTGGGGTGTTGCTGCAGTATCCGCATAGTCTTGGTGGGGTGCTTGATTACGCTGGCTTGACTACGGCCCTGCAGGCCAAAGGCACGGTGGTCGCGGTGGCTACCGATTTGCTGGCCCTGGCCATTCTGAAAGCACCGGGTGAATGGCATGCCGATATTGCGGTGGGCAGTGCGCAGCGCTTTGGCGTGCCCTTGGGGTTTGGCGGCCCGCACGCCGGGTTCATGGCTTGTAAAGATGCCTTCAAACGCAATATGCCTGGCCGTCTGGTGGGTGTTTCGGTTGATGCACAGGGCAATCCGGCGTTACGGCTGGCCTTGCAAACTCGTGAGCAGCATATTCGCCGTGAAAAGGCCACGTCCAATATTTGTACCGCCCAGGTTTTGCTGGCGGTAATGGCCAGTATGTATGCGGTTTACCATGGCGCCAATGGTATTCGTGCGATTGCGCAGCGGGTTTATGTTTGCACGCTGGTGTTAAAAGAAGCCCTGGCACGTATGGGCTTGAGTACGGTCAATGACTCTTTTTTTGATACGTTGCATGTCAAAACGGCGTTGGCGCCGGGAGTGGTCAAGGCGAGCCTGAATGCACAAATTAATGTGCGTCAGCCTGACAGCGACAGTTTTGCCGTGTCTCTGGATGAAACGGTTACCCTGGAAGATCTTCAGCAGCTGGTAAGTGTGATTGCCAAGGGTGTTGGTCAGCCAGCGCCGGATGTGGCCGGGCTTTATGCCGAACTGGATGTTTTTGTGCCTAATAGTGTGGCCAGGCAGTCGGCTATTTTGTCGCATCCTGTTTTTGCAAGTATTCATTCTGAAACCGATATGCTGCGTTATTTACGCAGTCTGGCCGATAAAGACCTGGCACTGGACCGCAGCATGATTCCATTGGGCTCTTGCACCATGAAGTTGAATGCAACGGCCGAGATGATTCCCATTACCTGGCCCGAGTTTGCGAACCTGCATCCTTATGCTCCCCGCGACCAGGCGGCTGGCTATCAGGCGTTGCTGGAACGCCTGTCACGGGCCTTGTGTGAGATTACGGGGTACGATTCGATTAGTTTACAGCCCAATTCAGGCGCCCAGGGTGAATATGCCGGGCTCTTGGCCATTCGTGCCTATCATCAGGCCAATGGGCAACATCAACGCAATGTTTGTTTAATTCCTGCCTCTGCCCATGGCACCAATCCGGCATCCGCCCATTTGGCGGGTATGGATGTGGTGGTGGTGGCCACCGATGAAAATGGCAATGTGGATGTGAGTGATCTTAAGGCGAAGCTGGAAAAGGTGGGTGAGCGGGTGGCTGCCTTAATGGTGACTTATCCGTCTACGCATGGGGTGTTTGAAGAGGCGATTACCGAGATTTGCGATTTGGTGCATCAGGCAGGGGGGCAGGTTTATCTTGATGGTGCGAATATGAACGCGATGGTGGGGCTGGCCAAGCCGGGATGGTTTGGTTCTGATGTATCCCATCTTAATTTGCACAAGACGTTTTGCATTCCGCATGGCGGTGGCGGACCGGGTGTGGGGCCAATAGCTGTGCGTGCCCATTTGGCGCCGTTTTTGCCGGCGGTGTTGAATGAGCAGGGGCAGTGTGAAGGCGATTCAGTGATTGGGCCGGTAGCGGCGGCACCTTTCGGGTCTGCCAGTATTTTGCCTATTTCTTATGTGTATATTGCCCTAATGGGGGCCGAAGGGCTGAAGCGGGCCAGCGAGGTGGCTTTACTGAATGCCAATTATATGGCGAAGCGGCTGGCGCCTTATTACCCTGTGCTGTATACGGGGCGTAATGGGCGTGTTGCGCATGAGTGTATTCTGGATTTACGTCCTGTTAAAGAGAGCAGCGGCATTACGGTGGATGATGTAGCCAAGCGGCTGGTGGATTATGGTTTTCATGCACCAACGATGAGTTTTCCGGTGGCGGGTACGTTAATGGTAGAACCAACCGAGTCGGAGAGCCTGAAGGAGCTGGACCGGTTTATTAATGCAATGATTGCGATTCGCAAGGAGATTGAGCAGGTCGAGAAGGGGCAGGGGAATGCGCAGGATAACGTGCTGGTGAATGCGCCGCATACAGCGCAGATGTTGGTGGCAGATGTGTGGGAACATGGGTATTCACGCACCGAGGCGGCTTATCCACATTCGGTGTCGCCCGATGACAA
>Ga0265295_1006544_pt1 | contig 14035 bp, 5 predicted proteins | sample Munlansysbiofilm_FD_192503 | JGI IMG/M metagenome (GOLD analysis project Ga0265295, IMG submission 192503) | Leachate microbial communities from a municipal landfill in Southern Ontario, Canada - Methane capture system biofilm | ecosystem: Engineered > Solid waste > Landfill > Unclassified ... | reverse complement strand
CCCGGAGCCGGATCATGAGACTCTGCTGCGGCTGGTAACGTGAATTGAGCCGCCGCGACGAAAGAGGCCGGGACCGCGAGGAGCGGCGTCCGGCTTTTTTTCGCGGCGACCGGGGATCTTATGACTTGCCGAACTTGATCAGCGACTCCAGGAAGTTGCGCAGGTCGTGGGTTACTTCCAGTGAGCTCTTGCCGCCCGAGAGCAGGCGGATGCTGCGGTCGCCCTCCAGGGGGTCGAGGCGGCCCGAGCCCATGTCCTCCATGATCTTGTTCATCTTCTCCCAGTAGTTCTTGTGCTTCATGAAGGCCTCGTAGTTGGCCTTGTCCGTCTTGGGCGGGGCTTTGGCTTCCATGAGGGGCAGCAGGCGCTTTTGGCATTCCTTGGATGTGCTGCGCGCGATCTCCACATGCTTCTCGATGCGGCTGAAGTTTTTGTCTCTGCGCAGGTGGTCGCCCTTGAACTGGTTTACGTCCGAGGTCTGCCCGGCCCAGGCCTTGTTGGCGCGCAGGACGCCGTTCTTTTCGATGACGGCCAGGTCCTTGTAGGCTTCGGAGTGGCCGCCGGTCGTCACGTTTTCCCAGGAGCGCTCGGGGCTCTGGCCCGTGACTTCATGGAACGATTCTTCCCATTTCTGCTGGGCCTCGACCTGCCACAGGCTCTCGGGCACGGGGCGGCCGTTTTTCTTGGGCGCGATGGGCAGCCCGTTTTCGTCGAACTTGACCTGACGGGCGATGTCGTAGTCCGTGTTGACGCTCTTGCCGCTGTCGGCGTTGCGGATGGGGGCGAGGCTCTCGCGTTCCCACTCGGCGTCCATTTTTTCGTGGAAACGTTTTTGCACGCGATTGTGGACACGGTCTACGCTATTCACAAAGCGCTTGACCATCTCTTTGTTTTTGGGATTGCGCTGGTGTGTCTTCATCATCATCTTGGCCTGGGGCGAGGCGTGTATCCTGGTCGAGTGGACATCGAGCTCGCGCAGGATTTTCTTGATCTCCGTGGGCGGAGCCTTTTCCCTGCGGGCCTGCTGCAGCTTGTTGAAGGTTTTTTTGTAGGAGGTGACCCGCAACCGGGCGTCGACTATCTGTTCTTTATAGGCCTGTCGTTCGACCTCGGTCAGGGGCCGGTTGAAGCCGTCGTCGGGCACGCTCGCGGGTTTGACCTTGGCCGCGGTCTTGGGAACCTGGACTTCGGGAGATCCTGTTTTGCCCGCCGAGGTCTTGGGCGCGACGCCCGGCGCGTCGGCGGTTGCGCCCTTGAGCCCCTTCACGGCTCCATAGCCACGGGACATCCCGCCGGCGACGAAGCCCATGGCCTTGTCCATGGCGATACCCTTGGCCACTTCCCAGCCAGCGCCCTTGATGCCTTCCTCCCAGCCCCCGCCGCTCTCCACGGCGGCCTCGAAGCCCCGGTAGCCGTCCACGGCAATGCCGGTGAGCTGGTTGTAGGAGCCGCCCACGCGCAAAAAAGCCTCCTTGGGGCCGCCCTCGATGTAGCCGACCGCGCCCTGGTAGACCCGGTTCACGGCCGGACCGCCGATGAAGGACAGGAGCATGAGGGACTTGTCCGCCGCGCTCTTGGTCATCTCGGCCGTCTGCAGGCAGGTGTCCGCCCACTCGGCGTCGGCGTCGGCCATTTTTTTCTCGCCTTCCCAGTGCCCCGTGGCCACGGTGTAGACGTCCTTGATGACCTCCGCCGCCTTGTCCGTGTCCGTGGCCGTCATGACCTCGGGGCTGAAGCCCTTGGCCACGATCTCGCGCACCTGGGCGGCTTTGTCGTAGGGCAGGGTGTCGGCCATGGACAGGGCCTTCTTCATGGCCCGGTCGACCTTTTCCATCTTGCGCTGGTCCGCGGCGATGTTCTGGATGAACTGGCTGCGGGCGAAGTCGTCCCATTCGGAGCGGGTGTGCACGATGACGCCGGTCTTGAGGGATTCGATGCGGTCCTGCTCGGACTGGAGGTTGGCCTTGGCATTCAGGACGCGCATCTCCAGGTCGTGACGGCGGACGGGGTTCGTCTCCTTTGTGATCTCGGCGAGGTCCTTGTCCATGTTGAGCTGGATGATGGCCACGTTGGCCGAGTGGAAATCGATGGTTTCCTGGTCGATGATGCGCCGGTCTTCAGCGGGCTGGTCGTCGACGATGTGCAGGGGGGTGTCTTCAGGGCCGATTGCGACCTCGGGTTCCTGCGTTTTCGCGGCATCCTTCTTCTCTTCCCCAGGCTTCTGCTTCGCTGCCGTCGCCTCGGCGACCTGCTGCGGAGCGCCGCCGGCCACTAGTGCGTCGAACTGGCGCAGGCGGGCCTCTTCGGATTCGGGCAACTCTTCTGCCATGGCGGCCCACTTCACGGCGGCGGCATGGAAGGCGTCGCGCATCCGGTAGTGAGCCAGGCTTTCCTTAATGGGCGAGTCGTTCAGTGCGTGGCCGATGCTCGCACTGAGGGTGCCGTCATTGGCGAGCTTGGCCTCTTCCAGACGTTCCGCGTAAATGCGGTCATTCGTGATGCGCGCCTCCTCGAACAGGTCTGGCGAGATCTCGGAAAATTCCGGGAATGGGCCGCCCGTATACCGCTGTGCGTGAATAATCCAAGGGTCTCCTTCTTCGTCCGTGAATGTAAAATTGATTGTATCGCCCTCAAGGCCGGACAGCAGGTTTATTCTGTCTAGGTCGAAGCCCTCGACGTAACTGTACTCCTTTTCATCGTAGGTGTCTGTGTCCAGAGCGATGCCGGAATACGTTTTCGGGTCGCCATGGGAGTAAATCAGGAAGTAGTAGGGCTGATGTTTGATGTCGCCGACGTCCGTGCCAACGTAGTTATTGGGGTGGATAACGTAGCCGACCCATTCGCCCTCGGGTCCGGACTGGTCCATGAGTCCGCGCAGGAAATCCTTGGCGCGTTTGTACTGCTGCTGGCCTTCGGCCATGAGGGCCGCGCCGTCGGGCGGGTTGCCCAGGGCGACCAGCTCGGCCACGACCTCGTCCAGGCGCTTCTGGCAGGACAGGATGGTGTTGCGGTGCTGCCGGGCCATGGTCATGGCGTTCATGGCCAGGGCCGGGTCGTCGGCCTCGGCCGCCCAGGCGATCTCCTCCACGGCCTCTTCGAGCCGGGCTCCGGCCTCGGCCACGGCCCCGCGCAGGGACAGGAATTCGCCCAGCAGCGGGTTGAACCTGTTCAGGTAGTCGACGGCGTCGGGGGAGGGGTACTGCCGCAGCACGCCCCAGGTCTTGCGGAAGGACTCCTCATCGGCTTCGGACATGGGGCCGTAGACCATGCGCATGCCTTCCATGGCCGCGGCCACGGCTCCGTCCCACTGGGTCGGGGTCAGGGCGTTGATGTCCAGAAATGGCGCGGACTTCATGGGCGGCAGGGCGGCCGGCTCGACGTTTGACGCGGTGAAGGCGACGCCGCCTGTCCGGGCAACGGCGTTGTCCTGGCTCGGCTCGGATTCGTCCTCCTCTGCCGGGATTTCCGTGACATCTTCGGCCAGAATCGCGGCCAGCTCCGCATCCAGGGCCTCGTCATCGATCGGGGCGCTCTCCGGGACGCCCGTGGCCGTCTCCTGCGGGGCGCTGTCGGCGGCCGCTTCCACCGCGCCAGCCTCCCGCATGGCCTCGGCGACCCGGCCCAGACTGTCCCGCTCTTCGGGGGAGAGCGTCGCGCCGTGTTCCTTGAGGATGGCGCCAAGCTGCTCGGGCGTGGCCCCCAGCACATCGATGCCCTTGCCGCGCAGACCGGCCAGGGGTGCCATGTCGGCGGCGGGGATGCGGCCGTAGCCGACCAGGGCGCGCACGGTCAGGGCTTTCTTCTCGGCCAGGCCGCGCAGGGCCGCATCCGCGCCGGCTGCAGCGGAATCGGTTCCTTGGGAAACAGTGGCGGCTGAACCCGCCGTGGCCGTATCGGGACTCTTTCCGCTTTGCCCAAGAGCCGAGGCGGCGCTGAAGATGCAAAGGAGGCACAGAAAGAGCGTGGCACGAATGCAGGTTCGTACTTGAACGCAATTTGATTTGATCATGCGGCGCTGACTCCAGATAAGTTGCTTTAATTATTTGAATATGAACTATATATAAATTCAGGGAAAAATGCAATTGCGCTGGCGAGGGGAGTGTTTCTGAACAGGCCTTTGGCTTGCCCGGCGCGGTATTTGCGGGTATTGGTTCGATTGTCCGGAAGCCGATGCTGGATTCTGGAAGATTACCGTTCATTGCGTTGATAGAGCAGATGGAACATCATCAAAACTTGGGAAAATTGCAGATGCATTTCCTGGGTATGAAAGGAAAATCCATGATACGTCAAAAAATTGCTGTATGTGTCTTGTCATTACTCATTCCTGTTCTTTTGGCATGTAACGCTGCTGCGGATGAATTGGATCCTGAGGTGACGCAATTGTTGCAGCAATGTCTTTCTTCCCCTTCGCATACGCCTCCGGAAGTCATCAACGCCCTGCAAGAGATTGTGAACCGTGACAAGCAAAGCATTCGGGAGCTGTTTGCACAAGAGGCCGTCCGCATTGGCGGAGGTGGTGATAGTGGCCTTGAATTCAAGAAAAGAGTTTTCGATGCCATGGATCGGCGTCAGTTCAAGCTGGCGGATGAACTGGCCTTGCAGGTGGCCGAGGAACTTGGGGAGGGCGTTGAAATGGTCGTCCGGACGGGATCGTCCGGTTCGCGGCACATGCAGCTGAGCGGGAATCAGATAAAGGATATCCGTTACGATCTGCTGGTTTCCGATGACGATATTTCCTTTGTCGGTGCGCGGGCGAAAGAAGCGGCCGAACGCTTCAACGTGCTGAAAAAGAGCAAGGGGCTCGGCAACGCCCGGTGCACGGCATTCTCCCTGTCGACCATCACCGACTCCACCAGTTACGATCTTTTGGTGGAGCAGATTCGCAACAGGGAAGCTTTCGTGGGGGCTGCCGGTTTCGGAAGGATCCGTCAGGAAATGGTGGAAAAGGGGGGCGCGGTCATATTGACCAGGAAGGGCGGAAGCGTCGTTCCCGTGGCCCAGACGGTCCAGGACTACGTCGCCAAAAATGCGGGCAGCTCTCTGGCCGAAATCATGGACGTGGCCACCATCGCGGAAGATCTCAAGAAGTTCGGGCCCCTGACCATGTATGCCAGCGCCGTGCGCCAGATGGAAAAGACCGGCGCGCAGCGGGAGAAGGTCAAATACCTGCTCCGCATCCATGCCGCCCTGGACGCAGCCGGATCTCTCGATGAGGCCGAGCTCATCGGTGGTGGGCGTAGCTCTTCGTATTTCAAGACGCTCGGGCAAGAGCTCAAAGACGTATATGACGACAAGACGGGTCAGGCGGCGGCCGCTTTTCTCAAGCGCAAAAATCCGGTGACCATGCAGAGCGATGCCTTCGAAGCCGTGATGCTGAGCACGACCCGCAAACTGCAGAAGATGGTCGCGCAGGCGGAAAAAGAGGCGGGCAAGGGCGCGGTCAATATTGCCGGCCATCCTGAACTTCGGCGCATGATTCGCGAAATGGCCGCGGGATTCGCACTGTTCAACCAGACCGGCCACAAAAGGGTCATCGACGAAGTGGTGCCGACGATCCTCAGGAATCTGGGCTCTGAAGCCGACATCAACCTGTTTTACAAGGTGCTCTATACGGCAACGTTTGACGCGGCCACGCTTTCCCCCACGGGAGCGGAGGCTGCGGTGGGAAATGCCGTGGCGGTATGGACAGAGGCACGGACAGCCGAAGGGCTGGTCGAGGGGATGCGCAAGGCCGGTCCGGAGGGTCGCCAGATGCGGCAGACCCTGACCGAAGTCGGGGCGAAACGCCTGCCCGGCAAAGGGGCCGAGGGCGCGACCCAGTTGCGGAAAATTCTTGCCGAGCAGCACGGCGACGATTTTCTATGGAAAATGCTCACCAGCAATACCGCCAAGAAATTCCTGGTCGAGGGCATCTCGCTGGCGCCTTTTGCCGCCTATACCATGTATCAGGAGTGGCAGCGCGGAGAAATGAAGGACCTGAGCACCGCCGCCTTCGTGCTCATTGATTTCGTGCCCGGAGGCATGTCCGTCAAGTCGCTGGGCACCGACGGCCTCACGCCGTCAACGGTGCTCATGTTCGCCAAGGAGGCTCTCTATTTCACTCCTGCCTGGCCCTTCGTCCTGGCCGGGGACGTCCTGTATCTGTCGTGGACCGTGGGCGGCGCCATACAGCTGCAAAGCATCGGGGAGGGACTGGTCGATATCCTGGCGTACACGAGTGAATTCGAGGACGTTGACGGCAAGCCGCATCTCAAGGGCGTTTCCCTTCCCGATGGCCAGTATTTCGACCGTGATCAAATCCACGATTTTCTGTTCAAGACCAAGGCGGTCAAGGTCCGGCATGCAATCTCCGGATTTGAGTATTACATAAACAACCTCTCGGAAAAATCCTTTAAGGTCTTGGATGAACAGTTTGTTCCCAATGATGCCACCGTTCAGCAGATGCGCCTGGCCATCCAGCAGCATCTGGACGCCATAAACTGGAGCGAGGCCTCCAAATATTTTTCCGAGGGCAACCTTGGCGGGGCCTGGTACGGGTATCTCAATTATCTCGGAGGATTCGAGCTTATAGTCAATGCTGACAAAGGCCAGCCGTGGGCCAAGCTGTACGAGCATCTCAAGCAGCAGATGGCTGATCGGCGCACCACTGTGGCCCAGACCATCATGGTGCCGCAGCTCATCCTGATGGCCGAGGAAAAGAGAGCCACTCTCGACGCTTCCCGGGAATTGCCTGGGCAGCTCGCCGCTTTGCAGGAGAAGTTTGAACAGATGCGGGGATCTTCTCTGGAGGTCCGCTTGGCCGATGTCGTTGGCGTTCAGGCAGACAGGGAAGGAGACAAGCTGAGTCAGGGGACCGCGGAAGATAAGCTGCTTGCTTCGGGAGAATACTGGCAGAACGCCATGAACCTGTACCAGCGCATCTGGAATCTGAGCGTTCCGATTCAGCCGGGTATTGAAGAAAGAACCGGTTATTCCAGGGTCAAGCCGCTTGGTTTCGTATGGACCGGCGATCCTGTCGATGATTTGCGCAAGGCGGAGCAGTCCAGGGAAGGATTCGCCTTGGATCTGGGCCGGATCAGGCGGGATTTGATCAAGATAGCCAAACATACGCCCGATGTGAACGATCCCGTTGATGGGCAGGCGCTTGAGATCCTGTGTGGCGTGATGTTTCCATGGCGAACCGTTCTTGACGCTGCCGACAATCCTGGAACGACCAGAAGTTCCGCCTTTGAAAAGGAATACGCGCAGGCATTGGAAAAGGTCAGGGCTCTTTACGGTTTGAGTCTGGAACTGCAGGATCTGGTGGACAAGGGTGCGATTCTGAAAACGGATCGGAATTTTTTTGTGCTGGACACCCCCCTCAAGGCTGAACTGCTGCTCAATGACACGAACTTGGCCGAGTCTCTGGCCGATGGAAGCTTGAAACTCACCTGGTCAGCCGGGCCGAATAACACGGTCAAAAGCGATGACGTTCTGCATGCCAGGATTACCACGCCTCAACTTGAACCGGTTACGGTCACGGTTCTTTTTGAACAGACGGGCACCACCAAGGCCAAAGGGGCCCTGGCCGTCACTCTGCCCGTGCGGGCCGGGGACGGATTTTTATCTGTAAGCGTTCTGCCCGTCCAGGCTGCTCCGGGACAAAAGCTGACCGCTGTCTCTGCCATCCCGGAACGATTTTATGGAGGGGCAGGGCTGGGGTATCGCTGGAGTTGCGAAAATTGCGAACTGGACGCCGAGGATATGTCGTCTGTCGAACTCCGTGCAGGGAAGCCTGGTCAAGGGGCTGCGGTGGTCGACCTGATCACGGTCGGGCCGGATGGCGAGATGCTTGTGCTGGCTTCGGGAAGGGCCGCGTTTGTCGTGCAGGATCAAGCGGTTCCGCCGAAAACCGAAAAGGAGTCCAAGGAAGCGGAGGGCGCGGGCAAGGAACAGGACAAGGAGAAGAAAACCGGGGAGGCGGATCCGCAGCCGACGGCCGGGGATGAGCAGGAAAAAGGCGTGAAACCGTCGGAAAAACAGGTCGTCGATGCGCCCCCGGACGGGGGCGGCCAGGCTCCCGGACAGTCCGCACAAAATGCCCGGCCTGCGGCGGAGGAGGTCTGGTTCAAGTCGGGTCTGACCGGCGGTTGGCAGGTCTCGCACAACAAGGCCCGGTACTGGGCGGCCAAGATGGAGCGGGAGATCTCCGCCAAATCCAAGGACTGTCGACCCCAGACCGTGCACGGCACCATCAGCGCCAAGCTTGAGACCAGCTTCCTGCCCAAGTCTGAAGAAATAGACGCAAAACTGCGCAGTTTTGTCGAGGGCAACGGCTGGTATCCGGAGGAGGAAGGCATCCAGGGATTCTCCATCGGCGAGTACACGGGGCGCATGATCACCACCACGGTCAAGTACAAGAACGGATTCGGCAATCCCATGGCCGGATACAGAGACGGCACGGCCCATGCCTTTGGGTATGCCATTGTCATGCACAAGACCGAGCGACGCATGATCTCGGCCAACTTCAGCGTCTATGCCGGAAGCTGCTGGGACAATTCCGGCAAGGCCAACGCCGTGACCCAGGTCACGGCGGCGCGGGCCGAGGCCATGGGGATCATGCAGGCCTTGAGTCTGCATGAGACCGAGCAGCAGAGTCCGGTCACGGCGGGTGCTCCTGTCGTGGAGCCGGCGCAGGCCGAGGAGGAAAAGGAAAAGAAATATCAGCTCACCCTGACCCGCGTTTCCCCCGCGTCCGGGCCGGTCATCGTCGGCACGGCCGTGACCTACAAGGCCGTGCTGAGCGGGGACAAGCCCGAGGGCGAGGTGCGCTACCAGTTCGAGCCGCACCCCGATGTGGCCTTCACACCCCATGAGGGGCCATCGGCGTCGACCACGGCCGTATTCTCCGTCCCCGAAAAAGTGGGCGTGTGGGTCACTGCCGTGGATAAGACGGGCACCATTGCCACCTCGGACCAGCTTGAAATCGAGGTGCAGAAGCCCCGTTTGGAGCTTGCCATCGAGCCTCGGGAACCGCTGGTCGGGCAGGAGGTCAAGGCCCGGCTCACGGTCAAGCCCGAGGTCAAGGACATCGATTTTCGCTGGATGCCCGTGCCCGGCAATGCCAAGCATGTCTCGACAGCGAAAGATAACCGCGAACTCATCTTTTACCTGAAGGATGAAAAGGCGGCCGAAATCCAGGTCAACGCCCGCGTGCCTTTCAGCGGCGAGGATCTTGGCGAGGCCAAGGCGTCCGCGACGGCCAAAAAGTATGCGGTCACGGTTTCCGCGCCCAAGGCGCAGGGACCGCCGCCTCGGGTCTGGAAGGAAGGGGTGGGCCTTGTGACCGTGGACAAGGCCATCGCCGTGGACCAGATCGTGGAGTTCTCGGTGGCGTTGCAGCCTGCGGCGCTCAGCGGGCCGGTCAAATATCAGTGGAAGGTCGAGAACGGCCCTTGCCGTGTCAGCAATCCATCCTCCTCCGTGGCCCGCGTCACCGCCAATGCCGCCGGAACCTGCGAACTGTCCGTGACCGTGCGCGACCGCAACGACGTGGAGCTGGGGACCGGGCAGGGCAGTTTCAGCGCCAGCGTGACCCAGGAGGCGGTGCAGCAGGGACAGCAGAAGGCGCAGTCCGGCAGCGAAGCGCAAAAACTGGTGCAGAGCGCTCCGACCAAGGCGCGCAAGGGCGATTACGACGGCGCCATCAAGGACGCCGAGGAAGCGGCCCGGCTTGATCCCAAGAATACGGCGGCCAAGGCGCTGGCGGACACGCTGCGCAAGGAGAAGGACAGGATTCACGCACAGCTGGAAAAGACCAGGAAGTTCATGGAGGCGCGGCAGTACCCTGAGGCGCAGAAGGAACTCACTGTCGCCAAGAACCTGAACAGCTACTATCCGCCAATCCAGGAGATGGAAGAGGCGCTCAGGACACAGTGGAATGCTTGGAACCAGGAAGCCAACCAGAAGAACTACGAGATTCGTTCCGCAAACGAAAAGAAGGAGTTCGGCAAGGCCCTGGAAATAGCGGCCGCCTGGCGGGCCTCGACCGTGATTGCTCCCACCGCTGAAAGGGAGCTCAAGCAGAACGAGGATTGGGCGCGTAAATGGCACACTCAAAAAAAGGTGCAGATCGATCTGTTGCGGGAAGCCGGGGAAATGGTCAAACGGTCCGACTATGCCGGGGCAGTGAAGCGCTTCGAGCAGGGGTTTCTGAACCGAAGCAATGTGTTCAATGGACTCGAACCGGAATACAAGGAGGCCATGGAACTGCAGGCCCAGGCCGTCACGGCCGACAAGCGCCTGCGCGAGATCGTGCCTGCCCTTGAAACCGTGATCAAGACCACGACGCGCTCACCAGCCGACATCGAGCGGGGCACGCGGCTCGTCGAGGAAGCCATAGCTCTGCAACCGGACAACCAGCAGTTTGCGCAGTGGCGCGACATGCTGCGCGGTGATGCCGGCGGCGCAGCTTCGGGCCAGGACGGTTCGGCCGTTCCTGCCGGAGGGGAGCAGGCCGCCCGCGAATTGTGGCAGGAGGCCGAAAAGTTGCAGCTTGAGCAGGACTATGCCGGGGCACTGCAAAAATACAAAGCAGGGCTGAAACTTCATGCGGATTCGGCCATCGAGAACCGGGTCAAGACTTTGGAAAAATATGTGTCGGTGACCAAGGGCGCAAAACCTGCGGCCACCGGGAAATCCGTAGCTGAAATTCCTTCGACGGAACCTTTGGACGCCTTGCCGACTTCGAAACAGGCGGAGGCGGCGAAGCCAGGCAGTCTGGTGGGCGAGTGGGAAATAGTGAGCCCCGGCAACAAGGGCAGGTTGCAGATCCTGGCGCAGAGCGGATCGCAATTCTCCGGCCGGGCCTATCCCGACCAGGCTCTTCATGACACCGTCATAAGCGGAGCTGTTTCCGGAAACACAGTCTCCTTCGCCAGAACGGGCTGGAAGCAGTTCGCAAACCTGCGCCAGGACTTCACCGGCACCATCGGCGTCGGCCCTGACGGAAAGGCCGTCATGGATGGTACGTTCTCCCAGAACGGCAAAGGAGAGACCAAATGGTCGGCGACACGGATCGGACTCGTCCAGGCTGCGCCGTCCGCTCCGGAAAAGGCGTCCGCTCCGGAGAAGGAGCCCGTCGCCGAGACACCGCAACCCGCGCCTGCTTCAACGACGAAAGAAACGTCATCCACTGTGCAGGACGCTGCGGCGAACGCCGTGGTGGGAGTGTGGAACATCAATGCCAACAGGCATCCCGGCAAGATCGAGTTCACGCAAGACGGCGAAGGGTTGTCCGGGCGGGTCCAGTTCGGCCAAGGCAAATGGGAGACTCTCAAAGATGTGCGTTTCGATGGCCGGACTTTAGGTTTTCTGCGTCCCATCCCGAAGCTGGACCAGCGTTTCACCGGCGTCCTGGGCGCGGAGGGAATCAAGGGCACCTTTGATCAGGCGGGCGCGGGCTCGTATTCGTGGCGGATCTGGAGAAGCCCGGAGGCCGGGAAGACTTCGGGCCAGGGGACTGGCGCGGCATCCGCCTCCGGGGCGTCCGTCTCCGGGGTTTCCGGCGGTTTCGGTTTTGTCCCCAACGCCGGGATTCCAGGATACAATCAGGAAACGCACGACAACGTCAGTCTGGACCAATGCCTTGCGCTCTGCCGGGAGCGGGACTGGTGCAAGAGCGCTGACTACGAGAGGGCGGCCCGGCGCTGCTTCCTGCAGCCCGTGGCCGAGGAGGATGTGGGCGCGCTCAAGACGACCTATGACGGTCATCCTTACGACCACTACTACCACAAGGCGCGGCTCGGAGTCAGGCAGACCGCCGCAGCCAAGCCGGAATATCGCGCGGGGATGCGCTGGGTGAACGCATCGAACCCGAGTCATTATCTGGAGCGCAAGACCACTGCCCAGGGCGTCCGCTGGATCGAGCACGATGGCGGCAAGGCGTTGTTTGAATTCGAGGAGAAGGGTGGATCGAACACGCATGGCTCCGTCATGATCTTCGATCCTTCACGAAACATCACGGCCACGATGTATCCGGACAGGTTCGAGTGGAGCCGGGACGGCATGAAACTGGGGGCGCATCAGGGCGGCTGGAAGTAGTCTCAGCGCTCGTACAGGGTCTGCCCTACGCGGTCGATGTGCTCCCGCAGCCCGGAATGGTCGAGATCGGCGTAGAGGGACAGGTCGATCATCCAGGGCAGGAGCAGGTCGTCGAGGTCGGACATGATGCCCAAAAGGTGGTTGTGGGTCAGCTTTTCGCCGACCAGGGTCAGGTCGATGTCCGAGCCGGGCTTGAAGGTGCCCATGGCGCGGGAACCGTAAAGGATCGCCTTTTCCACCTCGGAATAAAGGGCCAGTACAGACTTGATTTCGAGTATGGCCTCTTCGGGCAGTCCGAAACGCATCAGGGGAGCGTTCATGGATTCGTCCGGTCCGCTCATTTCTCGCGTTGCAGCACGGCTTGGGAGAAGCGCAGGAAATCATCCAGATGTTCGGTGATGATCTTGACGGTGATGGGCAGTTGCAGGCTTTGGCAGTCGTGCACGGCAATGTTTCGGAACCCGACCATATGTTTGAGCGCTTCGGCCAGGTCCTCCTCGATCACGCCGTTCCTGGCCAGCAGGGTGAAGACATCGCGGGCGCTCTGCGGCAGGCCCATGCGTTCAAAGCGGATCAGGTGCTGTCCCATGTCCAGGGCGGCTTCGCAGGCGCGCTGGATGTTGAGTATGGCCGCATCTTGCCGGGAATAGTCCTGGGCGAAGGTGTCCGGGTCCCGGTCGTACTCTTCCCGCGCCCGGGCGACGCAGCGTTCGATGGCGGCGGCCTTGTTCAGAATCACGTTGTCAGCCATAAATTTTTCCCCGCTCGCGGATGTCGATCAGCAGCCCGGCCCTGGCTTCATCCAGCGCCGTTTTTTCGCTCAGCACGAAGCACTCGAAAAGATCGGCGTCGAGACTCCGCGCCCAGAGCCTGCGTCCGGTCATGAGTATCTGGTGCTGCATGATGGTGGAGGCGGCCCGCATGTCAAGCAGATCCACGTCGCAATGCACCTTTCCCGCCAGATCCCCCGCCAGCATCCAGAGCCGAACCGGGTCGGCATATCCCGCCACCAGTACGGCCAGGTCCAAGTCGCTTTCGTCATGCGCCGTCCCGTCGACCCGGCTGCCAAAGGCATAAATGGCCAGGACATCGGGAATGGCCGCGAGAATGTCCCGGACCAGGGGGCCGTCTGGGGCAAGCATGGACGTGATGTCGGGTCTGACCTGCTGATTCATGATTTGCCGCCGTACAAGGTTGCGCGATACATTTCATGATCGTGCGACAAAACGCGGAAAAAGGAAACAGGTCGCGAGAGGGATTTTCTTCAGTATTCGCGCTTCAAGGCCATCTATCCCCGCTGAGCCGGGTCAGGTTGGGGCAGTTTGACCGGTAGGCCGGGTCGGCGTCGAAGCGTTGCCAGGCTTGCGGGGCCACTGTGGCATTGTCGGCCGGGGTGGGTTCGATGGGGCGGATGTGGTTTGGGAAAAGGCTGTAGAGCCCTTTTTTGGAGTCCACCAGACAACCATTCCAAGCGGGCCGGATTGCAAGGCCCAGGCGCTTCATGGGCGCGGGGTCGAACTCCAGACCGCATTCGCCCGCCCGCTCCATCATCCAGGTCAGGGCGATGTCCGAAAGCCCGGTATCCCGGTAGCCGCCGCCGATATTGGAGTGCACGCCCGCAAACCAGACCTGCTCCAGTAGCTGGCACGAGGCCCCGTCCTGCTGCCGCCACACGCAGGGCTCGAAGGCGCTGCGGCGCTCGTCGATGGCCAGGGCCTGAAAGGCGTTGTCAATGCGGCTGCTCAGGTCCACGTCGTGGAACTCGACGTTTAGGAGCTTGTTGACGATGTCGAAGTTCCTGGACGGAATGCCCAGCGCTCCCACCGTGTCCCACACGCCGATGCAGTGCACGCGGACCTCGCGGGAATAGGTGCGGCGAAAAAGCTGGGACTCGATGGCTCGCGGGTGGGCCTGCTTGTCGCGGCGGCGGTAGAGCCGGTAGGCGTCGTCCAGC
>Ga0265295_1006543_pt1 | contig 14035 bp, 13 predicted proteins | sample Munlansysbiofilm_FD_192503 | JGI IMG/M metagenome (GOLD analysis project Ga0265295, IMG submission 192503) | Leachate microbial communities from a municipal landfill in Southern Ontario, Canada - Methane capture system biofilm | ecosystem: Engineered > Solid waste > Landfill > Unclassified ... | reverse complement strand
CATACTTTGTATTATCTTTCCATCCATCATTCTTTGGCTACCCGGTCTTTTATAAAAAAATAATTATAAGGGGTAAACATCATGTCCGGTAAACGTGTCCTTATAACTGGAGCAGCCAAGGGTATAGGCTTTGAAATTGCCAGTGCTTTTTTAGAAGAAGGCGATCGAGTGGCAATTTTAGATCTTGATAAAATCGCACTTGAACAAGCCTTAGACCGCCTAGGTGGTGCTGGACCAGACCGGATAGGGGTGGCCTGTGATGTGACCGATGAAGCAGCGCTTAACCTAGCAGTGAATCAAGTCATTGAGCAATTTGGCGGCTTAGATGTGTTGATCAACAATGCTGGTTTTCAACACGTAGCCGCGATTGAAGACTTTCCGTCTGCTAGCTTTCGTGCGTTATTAGACGTTATGTTAGTCGCACCTTTTTTAATTATTAAACAGGTTTTTCCGATTATGAAGCGCCAAAAAGGTGGTCGCATTATTAACCTTGCTTCGATTAATGGACTGGTCGGTTTTTCTGGAAAGGCGGGCTATAACTCAGCTAAGCACGGGGTAATAGGTTTAACTAAGGTGGCCGCACTGGAAGGCGCTGAATATGGCATTACCGTGAATGCTTTGTGCCCTGGCTATGTCGATACAGAAATGGTGCGCGGCCAATTAAATGATTTAGCCCGCACCCGTGGCGTACCACTGGAGAAGGTTTTAGAAGAGGTAATTTACCCTTTAGTGCCACAAAAGCGCTTGCTAGAGCCGCGCGAAGTAGCCGATTACTGCTTATTTTTAGCCAGTGGTCGAGGCCGAGGTATTACTGGGCAAGCAGTCGTCATTGATGGGGGTTACACCGCTCAATAATATGTGTTGGAGAACTGGCCGAGTTCTACAACGAAAGGCGGCCATCCGCACCCTTAAATACAACCCAACGCCAGAAATCTTTGCCTTCTTCCGGATGATGCTTATTTTACTGGCCAGCCACCATCTCCATCTACAGGAACAAAATTGTTAAGTTGACAAACGCGCGTCTTAAGTAGCTCTAAACTGTAGTCAGACACTATGATAGGTTGCAAAGTACCGCCGCCAGAAATGCTCTCTGACCAAAAAAACTCAGTCTCAGCATCACGAAACACCAGCCATGCTTTTTGTGCTTTTCTCAACGAGTCCTTCTCTTCAGCAGACAGATGACTCATCAACTCCTTATATACAATATTTAGTTCTCTATCCCATTGTTCATAAGCTCTGTTTTGAGCATTGCGCATATGTTCTGTAACGCCACCACTGGCATTCATCTCGCGTTCAAGTTGAGCATCGATTGGATGAACGCTGTTAGTTTTGCAAAACGGCTCAGCTGCAGATGCTAAGGGAGCAAGCACTACAAGCCCAACGGCCAGTAAGATTTTTTTCATTGTGTTTCCTCTTATGCTGAATACCATTTCCAGTGATTGGTCCGCGGCAATGTTGCGGTCAAGCCATACCGAGCAAAATCCGGCCTATGTGCTGGCTTGTCTGCTGCCAGTTTCAATAGTACTTCTAATTTATTTTCTTCGCCGGTTTTCATCATATCCTCATAGGACATAATATTTCAGTATACGAGCTGTTTTCTCCTGGAGAAACGCCAGTTCCATCTCGATATCTGGATTGCATGGCTTTAGAGGATAGGCTCCGCTCGATGCGTAGCACCACGGAAGTTTATTTCACAGCCTCGACTGCACAATCAAAATTGCTATACATCTCAGCGCCTTAATTTAAAGATCATTAAATATGGAATGATCTGGACCCTTAACGCCACAAACAGCTGCGTAGTAAATTGGCGCTTTTTTACTCCATAAAAACGTGACAGTTTACGGAGTTCGCCGCTGGGCCTTGTTAGATTATTTATGAATAAGCCTGCTATCATTAGGCACTTGGCTTCGTTCTTCCATGCCATAGTCCCTACTTACGTTTGCAACCCTTATTCTGTAAGTACTAAATATGCTTTCTCGGCCTTTAGCTTGCGCAGATCTATGAGACTCTAAAACCCTCCAGTCTTCAATTGCTTTCTCATCACGCCAAAATGACAAAGAAAGAATCTTTCCATCTTCGGCTAAACTAGAAAAACGCTCAATGGATAAAAACCCATCAATTTCCTGAAGCAAGGGCCTAAGTTCAGCGGCTATATCTAAATACTCTTGATATTTTTCTTTAATCGGTTGAACTTCAAAAATAACGGCTATCATTTTTATTCCCCTGTAAATCTAACGCTCGCATTTGCGTCTGGTTTGGAGCGCTGCGTAAAAAAAGTCCGACAACATGCGCTTGTTATAAATCATAATCTTGTCGATGAATGCTGTTTACTAATGCACATTCTTATACTGACTTATTTTATAACCTATTGTTTTAAAGAGTTTTATAAAACCAACATTAGGATAACTGTGCACAAGTCAGCAGAAAAATGAGTATGCACACATCACAAACCAATCTAGAAGCGTTATTTACACTCAAGATTCGCGCTACATTCCCAATAAAAAAGCCACCGTAATAAAGTATCCAGCGGTATCGGATGACTTCAAAAGAGTGGCTGTTAAAACGTCTTAAAACTACTTATGTTTCCAGCCGGTAATCTCAGCTAATGCAGTGCCAATATCTGCTAATGAGCGTACTGTTTTAACGCCAGCGTCTTGCAGTGCTGCATATTTTTCATCTGCTGTGCCCTTGCCTCCTGAAATAATCGCACCGGCATGGCCCATGCGTTTACCTTCGGGTGCGGTGACTCCAGCGATATAGGACACCACTGGTTTAGTGACATGCGCTTTAATAAAAGTGGCGGCCTCTTCTTCTGCGCTGCCACCAATTTCACCAATCATTACGATGGCTTCAGTTTGTGGGTCGGCTTGAAAGAGTTTGAGAATATCAATAAAGCTGGAGCCTGGGATGGGGTCGCCACCAATGCCGACGCAGGTGGACTGACCAAAGCCAGCATCGGTGGTTTGCTTCACTGCTTCATAAGTGAGCGTGCCTGAACGCGAGACAATACCGACTTTACCTGGCATATGGATAAAGCCCGGTTGGATACCAATCTTGCATTCGCCCGGCGTAATCACGCCTGGACAGTTGGGGCCGATTAAGCGGACACCCAACTCATCGCATTTAATTTTCACATCCAGCATATCTAAAGTTGGGATACCTTCAGTAATGCAGATAATCAGCTTAATCCCTGCAAAAGCGGCTTCTAAAATGGAGTCTTTACAAAATGGGGCAGGCACATAAATGACTGAAGTGTCAGCACCCGTGGCCTCAACAGCTTCCAGTACCGTGTTAAATACTGGTAAACCCAGATGCGTGCTACCGCCTTTACCCGGTGTAACGCCACCAACCATCTGCGTGCCGTAGGCGATAGCTTGTTCCGAGTGAAACGTGCCTTGTGCGCCGGTAAAACCTTGGCAAATCACCTTGGTATCTTTGTTAATTAAAATACTCATGCCTGCTCCCCTTTTGCTGCTGCGACCACTTGTATTGCTGCATCACTCAGGCTGTTGGCGGCAATAATATTTAATCCACTTTCAGCCAATACTTTAATGCCAAGAGCAGCGTTATTACCTTCTAAACGCACCACCACCGGGACCTTAACTCCAACTTCTTTAACCGCCCCAATCACGCCTTCAGCAATCATATCGCAGCGTACAATGCCGCCAAAAATATTGATCAGTACGGCTTTTACATGACTGTCTGAAAGGATGATTTTAAATGCTTCGGAGACGCGCTCTTTGGTTGCGCCGCCGCCGACATCTAAGAAGTTAGCCGGTTTACCACCGTGGTGATTGACGATATCCATAGTGCCCATGGCTAAACCTGCGCCATTGACCATGCAACCAATATCACCATCCAGAGCCACATAGTTGAGCTCAAACTGTGCTGCATGCGCTTCACGTGGGTCATTCTGCCCAGTGTCTTGCATGGCTCGTAACTTCGGCTGACGGTATAGGGCATTGCTATCAATGGTGACTTTGGCATCTAAGCAGTGCAGATGACCATCGCTTTTAATCACTAAGGGATTGACTTCAAGCAGCGCCACATCATTTTCAACAAAGAGCTTGGCTAAGCTGAGGAATATATTTACAAATTGCTTAACTTGATCGTCTTGCAAACCCAATTGATAGGCTAGATAACGTCCTTGGAAAGGCTGTGCACCAATGGTTGGATCAATCATCACCTGTAGAATTTTTTCAGGTGTTTCGCTAGCGACTTTTTCAATATCGACGCCGCCTTCAGTCGAGGCCATAAACACCACGCGACGTGAAGCGCGATCGACGACAGCACCGAGATAAAGCTCTTTAGAAAACTCAATACAAGCTTCAACTAAAATATGATGAATCGGTTGGCCGTTTGCATCGGTTTGATAAGTTATTAAGCGTTTACCCAGCCACTGTGCAGCAAAGTCTTTGGCACCCTCGGCGCTGGTCACCAACTTTACTCCGCCCGCTTTACCACGGCCGCCAGCATGCACTTGGACTTTAACCACCCAGCTTTCACCGCCAATGTCATAGCAAGCTTGTGCTGCTGCTTCAGGTGTTTCGGCGGCAAATCCTGTGGACACAGGTAAACCATACTCAGCAAATAATCGCTTGGCTTGATATTCATGAAGATTCATAAGGCCCTACCATTGTGTTTAGATAATACGTAATCGATCTAACACAGAGTGTAACGGCAATTGAGATGTTTAATCAGCCTGAGAAGGGTAATGGATAAGAAGTGATGACTATGTAGCAGAATCAAAACCGCCCCTAAAAAGGGGCGGTTTATCGATCAACGCTTTTTGCGGTTAGCGATATGAATCGCCTGTCCACTTACGGCGAGCGCCGCTTCATGGAGTGTTTCAGATAAGGTTGGGTGTGAGAACACCATCAACGCTAAATCTTCTGCACTGGAGCCGAACTCCATCGCAATGGCACCCTGCTGCACTAACTCAGCAGCACTTGGACCAATCACGTGTACACCTAAAACGCGATCTGTAGTTGCATCAGCAATGACTTTAACAAAGCCTGCTGTGTCGTTTGCTGCCATGGCACGGCCACTGGCTGCGAATGGGAATACACCCACATTGACTGCAATACCGTCACCTTTCAATTGCTGCTCGGTTTGACCGACGCTAGCAATTTCAGGGTGTGTGTAGATCACACTTGGGATGAGGTCGTAGTTGACTTGGTTTTTCTTACCAGCAATACGCTCAACAACCATGATGCCTTCTTCTGACGCTTTGTGAGCCAGCATTGGGCCACGAACCACGTCACCAATAGCGTAAACGCCGGGTACGCTGGTTGCACAGATATCATCAACGTAGATAAAGCCACGCTCATCCAGCGTTACACCGCTGTCGACTGCTAACACGTTAGTAGTCACTGGGCGACGACCGACAGACACAATTAACTTATCAAAAGTCATTTGTTGCTCGCCTTTCGCATCAGTGAAGTTAACAGTGACTTCGCCGTTTTTCACTTCAGAACCAGTTAAACGTGCGCCTAAACGGATATCCAAGCCTTGCTTAGTAAAGATTTTTAGAGCTTCTTTAGCAACCTGATCATCCATCGCTGGCAGGAATTTATCCTGCGCTTCGATCACTGTGACTTCAGCGCCTAAACGGCCCCAAACAGAACCGAGCTCTAGACCAATGACACCTGCGCCAATCACGCCAAGACGTTTTGGTACAGCTTGGAATTCCAATGCGCCTGTTGAATCGACGATAACGTCTTGATCAACGGGTGCTGGTGGAATATCAATCGGCTGTGAACCGGCTGCGATAATCACGTTTTCTGCTTCGTACACTTGTACAGTGCCGTCAGCTGCAGTCACTTCAACCTGTTTGTTAGCCAATAACTTACCGTGGCCTTCAATGCTGGTGACGCCGTTAGCTTTAAATAAGCCAGCGATACCGCCCGTTAGGTTTTTAACAATAGTGCTTTTACGCGCAATCATTGCTGGAACATCCATGGTGACGTCTGTAACGCCAATACCATGCACTGCAAAGCCTTCTTTAGCTTCGTGGTATTTCCATGCACTGTCCAACAAGGCTTTCGATGGGATACAACCGACGTTTAAGCAGGTGCCACCGAGTGCCATTTTGCCGTCTTTGTCTTGGTACTTTTCAATACAGGCAGTTTTCATACCTAATTGTGCTGCTTTAATTGCTGCAACATAGCCGCCAGGGCCTGCACCAATGACAATTACATCAAATTTCTGAGTCATGAGTTTTCCTCGTTAAGTGGCATAGCGCCACACTGCCACCGCTTAAACAATAAGCGGCGGCAGAGTTATTAGATATCCAGCAACAGACGCGCTGGGTCTTCTAACAAGTTTTTCATGGTGACAAGGAAAGTCACAGCTTCTTTGCCATCAATTAAACGGTGGTCATACGATAATGCTAAGTACATCATCGGTAAAATAACAACTTCACCATTGACCGCCATTGGGCGCTCTTGGATTTTGTGCATACCCAAGATTGCTGTTTGTGGTGGGTTAACAATTGGCGTTGACAGTAATGAACCGAATACACCACCGTTAGAGATAGTGAAGGTACCACCCGTCATTTCTTCTAAAGTCAGCTTGCCTTCTTTAGCTTTACGACCGTAAGCGTTAATACCGCCTTCGATTTCTGCAAGGCTCATAAACTCAGCGTTACGCAGTACCGGCACAACCAAACCACGGTCGCTTGATACAGCAACACCAATATCTTGGTAGCCATGGTAAACAATATCTTTACCATCAATCGAAGCGTTCACACCAGGTTGGCGTTTGAGTGCTTCAACTGCAGCTTTAATAAAGAACGACATAAAGCCTAAACGTACACCGTTATGGGTCTTTTCGAACAAGTCTTTATACTTGCTACGTAGCTCCATAATTGGCTTCATATTCACTTCGTTAAACGTAGTCAACATCGCCATAGATGATTGAGCTTCAACTAAACGCTCAGCAACTTTAGTACGTAAACGTGTCATTGGTACACGTTTTTCAACGCGATCACCGGCTGCGAACAGTGGTGCTTCTGCTGCCGGAGCTGCTGCTTTAGCTGCCGCTGCTGGCTTGTTAGCGACTGCTGCAACAGCGTCTTCTTTAGTGACGCGACCGTCTTTACCTGTGCCTGGAATAGCAGCAGGATTCAGTGCGTTTTCTGCAGCAATTTTACGTGCAGCAGGTGACAAAATAGCGTCTTCGCTTGCTGCTGCTGGTGCTGCTGCGCTTGCTGTTGGAGCCGCTGCTGCAGGTGCAGGTGCCGCAGCAACAGCGTTAGTGTCTAAACGACCTAACAACTGTGCGCTTAATACAGTATCGCCTTCGTTAGCTACGATTTCAGTCAGCACGCCGTCGGCTTCTGCTAAAACTTCCATAACAACTTTGTCAGTTTCAATATCAACGATCAGTTCATCACGCTTAACCGCTTCACCGACTTGTTTGTGCCATGTTGCCACGGTGCCATCAGCGATCGATTCGGGAAATGCTGGGGCTTTAATTTCAATAGCCATAATAATGTGTTCCTATAAATTCGGTTGTTACGTAAAAGCCGCACTGATTGACAGTGCGGCTTTCTCGCTGAGTTAAACGGTAAAGGCTTCTTGCAACAATTGCTCTTGTTGCTCAGCATGCATTGATGCATAACCACATGCAGGCGATGCAGAAGCAATACGACCTGCGTACTGTAATCCAACACCTGGTTTGTGAGTCTGAGCAACGCGATGCATATGGTGCTGACTGCAGTACCAAGCGCCTTGGTTCATTGGCTCTTCTTGACACCAAACAATGTGCTTCAGGTTTGTGTATTTAGCTAACTGCTCACCTAAATCATCTTCAGGGAATGGATACAGTTGCTCAATACGTACGATGGCTATGTTATCTAAGCCCTCGTTACGACGTTTTTCTAGTAGATCGTAGTAAACCTTACCGCTACACATAATAACGCGATCAACTTTATCCGTTTCCAACGTATCGATTTCACCAATAACGTTCTGGAAGGTACCTTCAGCCAAGTCTTCCAATGAGGAAATAGCCAGCTTGTGGCGTAACAAGGATTTAGGCGTTAAAGCAATCAACGGCTTGCGTAACGGACGAATCGCTTGACGACGCAGCATATGGTAAACCTGTGCTGGCGTAGTCGGCACACACACTTGAATATTGTGCTCAGCACACAACTGCAAGTAGCGCTCTAAACGAGCTGATGAGTGCTCTGGTCCTTGACCTTCATAACCGTGCGGCAACAACATCGTCAGACCTGATAAACGGCCCCACTTGGTTTCACCACTGGTAATAAATTGGTCAATCACAACCTGTGCACCGTTGGCGAAGTCACCAAACTGTGCTTCCCAGATCACCAATGCGTTTGGCATGGTGCTGGCATAGCCGTATTCAAATGCGAGAACAGCTTCCTCGGATAGGAAGGAGTCATACATATCAAAACGAGGTTGATCTTTGTACAGGTTTTGCAGACCTAAGTAGGTTTCGCCATCTTTTTGGTTATGTAAAACCGCATGACGGTGCGAGAACGTACCACGACCAACGTCTTGACCTGTGAAGCGAATCGGATAGCCTTCAAACAACAAAGTTGCATACGCAGTATTTTCTGCGAAGCCCCAGTTGATTGGCAAGCCACCGGCAGCCATTTTCTGGCGATCTTCAAGAATCTTGGCAACTTGACGCTGTACCACAAAGCCATCAGGCGTTTCTTGCAGTTTCAGCGCGAGCTCTTGCAAGGTTTTCATATCAAAGCGAGTGTCAAAGTGTGGTGTCCACTTATGACCTAGGTACGGACGCCAATCAACAAACAACTCTTTGTTAGGCTCTTTAACCAAGCTTTGAACAACGTGTAAACCATTGTCGAGCGCTGTGCGGTATTCATCACTTAACGCTTGAACTTGCTCAGCAGTCTGTACGCCATCTTTAACCAATGAATCGGCATACAGTTCACGTGTTGTGCGCTGCTTGCTGATCAGCTGGTACATCATTGGCTGTGTACCGCTTGGCTCATCCGCTTCGTTATGACCACGACGACGGTAGCAAATCAAGTCAATGACGATGTCACGCTTAAACTGCATACGGTAGTCAATTGCCAACTGAGTCACAAACAACACAGCTTCTGGATCATCACCATTCACATGCAAAATAGGCGCTTGAATCATTTTCGCAACATCGGTTGCGTATTCAGTTGAGCGCGTATCTTCAGGTTTGCTGGTGGTAAAACCAACTTGGTTGTTGATCACAACACGAATCGTACCGCCCGTTTTAAAACCACGGGTTTGCGACATTTGGAAGGTTTCCAGTACCACACCCTGACCTGCAAACGCTGAGTCACCGTGAATAGTAACCGGAACAACTTTATCGCCTTCAGAATCGTTACGGCGGTCTTGACGCGCGCGCACAGACCCTTCCACAACCGGAGAAACGATCTCAAGGTGCGATGGGTTAAAGCTGAGAGCCAAGTGGACTTCACCACCAGGCGTCATGACGTTGGATGAGAAACCTTGGTGGTATTTAACGTCACCTGAGGCTAAGCCTTCAACGCGTTTACCATCAAATTCATCAAACAAATCACGAGGATTTTTACCATAGGTATTCACTAGAACGTTCAGACGTCCACGGTGAGCCATACCTACAACAATTTCTTTAGCGCCATAAGAACCTGAACGTTGAATAATCTCATCCATTAATGGAATAAGACTCTCACCACCTTCAAGACCAAAGCGCTTAGTACCTGGGTATTTAGTACCTAAGTATTTTTCCAGACCTTCACCAGCAGTCAAACGCTCAAGAATATGCGTACGAACTTCGGGTGAAAAACCTGGGCGGCTGCGTACACTTTCCAGACGCTGCTGGAACCAGCGACGCTGCTCTGAATCAACAATATGAGTAAATTCAGCACCGATGGTGCGGCAATAGGTATCTTGCAATGCTTGCTGAATCTCACTTAACGTAGCTTCTTCTTTGCCGATATTTAAATCGCCAGTACGAAACACGCTATCGAGGTCGGCATTCGTCAAACCGTAATGATGTACGGTTAGATCAGCCTGCATCGGACGAACCCATAAACCTAGCGGATCAAGCTCTGCAGCTTGGTGGCCGCGCATACGGTAGGCTTGGATTAAACGGAGTACTTCTACTTGTTTTTTCTCATGCTCAGTGCTGATGCTGCCAGCAGAAACTGGCTGAGCACGTCTTTGGTTTTTGGCCAATAAGACAAATTGATCGCGAACTGTAGAGTGCGACACATCAGTACTTAAACCGCCGTCAGCAGGCAGTTTTTGAAAATAAGTACGCCACTCTTCCGATACGGAGTTCGGATCGTGCAGGTAGAGTTCATATAGCTCTTCCACATAGGCAGCATTTCCACCGGAGAGGTGGGCGCTGCTCCACATGCGCTGCATTACGCTTTCTTGCATGCTAGGTCACCCTTTATAAGGGGGACGCTACCGGCATGGAAACTTAACGGCCTGTAAGTCACAAACAGCGACTTGGATAAAGCCACTACGATTCCCGCAGATAGTCCGGGCACCAGCCCGGATGCCCCTGCTGGTCTTCAATTGCGTTTTGAAAAAAGCTTTGTGAGCTGTTTTTCGTTTAAAGCCGCTTGTATGAAAGTACTCATACAAGCGGCTAAAGTATTCACAACATTATCTGCTGCGAACTAGGTACCACTTTGCAATAACATTTCACGAATATGACCAATCGCCCGTGTTGGGTTCAGGCCTTTCGGACATACGTTAACGCAGTTCATGATGTTGTGGCAGCGGAATACGCTGAACGGGTCATCAAGACGTGCTAAGCGTTCTTGCGTCTGCGTATCACGTGAGTCTGCTAAGAAACGATAGGCTTGCAGCAATGCTGCTGGGCCTAAGAACTTATCAGGATTCCACCAGAATGATGGGCAACCAGTTGAGCAGCATGCGCATAAAATACACTCATACAAGCCATCTAGTTTTGCGCGTTCTTCTGGTGTCTGCAAGCGCTCCATACCTGGTGCTGGCGTATTGTTTTGCAAATACGGCTGAACTTTTTCGTACTGCTTGTAGAAGATAGTCATATCTACAGCAAGGTCACGAATAATTGGCAGACCAGGCAATGGTCGCACAACTAATTTACCATCTTTGACTACAGTCGATATTGGTGTAATACAAGCTAAGCCGTTTTTACCCGCGATATTCATACCGTCAGAACCACACACGCCTTCGCGGCATGAGCGACGATAAGAAAAACTTTCATCCTGCTCTTTAATCAGAGCTAGAACGTCCAGCACCATCATGTCTTTGCCATTAATCTCGACATTGAAGTCTTGCATAAATGGCGCAGGATTAACGTCTGGATTGTAGCGGTAAACGCTTACTTGCAATATTTTAGGCAACGTCATCGTAATAACCCTTAATATTTACGTTCTTGAGGAATAAAGTGTTCAGCATCTTTTTCAACTGCTGCTGAAAGCGAGAAGTTCACTGCGCGCTTGCCAACACTTTTAGTTGCTGGGAAGTACATGCTGTGACACAACCAGTTTTCATCATCACGTGTTTCAAAGTCTTCACGAGCATGCGCTCCGCGTGACTCAGTACGTGCTTCTGCAGCAATTGCAGTTGCTTCGGCCACTTCAAACAAGTTTTGTAACTCAAGCGCTTCAATACGTGCAGTATTAAAAGCATTGCTCTTGTCTGTAATTTTAACGTTTTTGATACGTTCGCCTAACAGTGCAAGCTCAGCAATACCTTTCTGCATGAATTCGCCAGTACGGAACACACCGAAGTAGTTCTGCATGCAATTTTGCAGTTCTTTACGTAAAGGAGCAACGTCTTCGCCTTCAGTACGCTCATTAAGCGCATTTAAGCGTGCAAGAGATTTTTCAATATCACTCTCGCGAGCAGGACTTGCTTCAACACCTTCACGCAGACTTTTCTCGAGGTAAATACCCGCAGCACGACCAAATACAACCAAGTCAAGCAATGAGTTACCACCTAGACGGTTCGCACCGTGTACAGATACAGAGGTCACTTCACCAACGGCGAATAAACCGTCAATGATATTGTCATTACCTTCAGCATCTTGGGCAATCGCTTGACCATGAATGTTAGTGGCAATACCACCCATCATATAGTGACAGGTTGGAACAACTGGAATCGGTGCAACCACTGGGTCAACGTGAGCAAACGTAATTGACAGCTCACAAATACCTGGCAGACGACTGTGCAGAACTTCTTCACCGAGGTGGTCAAGTTTCAGCAGTACGTGGTCGCCATTAGGGCCACAACCGTTACCGGCTAAGATTTCCTTAACCATTGAACGTGCAACAACGTCACGTCCAGCAAGGTCTTTCGCGTTCGGAGCATAACGCTCCATGAAACGCTCACCGTGCTTATTGATCAAGTAACCACCTTCACCACGGCAACCTTCAGTTACCAAGGTACCCGCACCAGCAATACCGGTTGGGTGGAACTGCCACATTTCCATATCTTGCATTGGTACACCAGCACGTAAGCCCATACCAATACCGTCACCAGTATTAATCAGAGCGTTCGTGGTTGATGCGAAGATACGTCCCGCACCACCGGTTGCCAATACAACTGCTTTAGCACGGATATGAACAACTTCACCCGTTTCAATGCAAATTGCAATAACACCAACGACTGCACCGTCTTCGTTTTTAACCAAATCAACCGCGAACCACTCGTTTAAGAAAACAGTGCCTTCTTTTAGGTTAGCTTGGTACAAAGTGTGCAACAGTGCGTGACCGGTACGGTCAGCTGCAGCACAGGTACGAGCAGCTTGACCGCCGCGGCCAAAGTCTTTTGACTGGCCACCAAACGGACGCTGATAAATACGACCTTTTTCAGTACGTGAGAACGGCAGACCCATATGCTCAAGCTCATAAACAGCTTCAGGGCCTACTGAACACATATATTCGATAGCGTCTTGGTCACCGATATAGTCGGAACCTTTAACGGTATCGTACATATGCCAGCGCCAATCATCATTCGGGTCATCCGAAGCGATTGCGCAAGTGATACCACCTTGTGCAGAAACAGTGTGCGAGCGCGTAGGAAACACTTTAGTGACTACGGCTGTTTTGTGCCCGCCTTTTGCTAACTGCAGTGACGCACGCATACCCGCGCCGCCGCCACCAATAATAATGGCATCATAAGAAATTGTACGAATACTGGCCATGAATCAAATTCCCCACAGAATCTGTACGCCCCAGACGAACAGTACGAACATAATTACGCCGCACAGTGCCTGGACTAAAAATCGAACACCTGTTGCCCACTTGCCTAATGTCATGGGCGTCAGATAGTCAGTAGTAACTGCCCATAAGCCGATCCAAGCATGTGCGCTTAGTGCGACGAGGCTCATTAAACTAAAGATGCGCATCCAGCTGTTTGCAAACAGCCCTTGCCACTGGGCATAGCCCATTCCTGGGTTCGCTAAAATATAACCCAATAAGAACAGGACGTATGAAGCCAGTACAATGGCTGAGACTCGCTGAGCCATCCAGTCATACAGACCAGACCGAGAGAAGTTTGTTACGTTGGTTACCATATCCAGACTCCCATCAATACAATTAGTACGGCTGAAATAATAAAGACTAAATTAGCACCTAACTTACCGCCTTCAAGCGTTACACCAATATCCAAGTCCATAATTAAATGGCGGATACCAGCTGTTAAGTGGTACATCAGTCCAGAGAGAAGACCCCAAACAACAAACTTGGCCAGCGGACTGGTCAAGCACTCTTTAACTTCAGCAAATCCTTGTTCGGAAACAAGTGATTTGTCGAGTCCATATAGCAGCACAGCGATACCTACAAACAGGATGACACCTGTAATTCTGTGCAAAATGGAAGAGATGGCTGTATTAGGTAATTTTATAGTCCTAAGATCTAGGTTTACAGGTCGTTGGCTATTCACGGCGTATTCACACTTAGAGAGCCCTAAACTGCAGGGCGAGTTGTCGGGAAGGCACTTACTAGAAGTACCCGTCACCATCGGAGTGACGACCGTCAGCATATTGGCAAAAAGCCTCTGCCGGTCAGCAACCGAGTATA
>Ga0265295_1006541_pt1 | contig 14039 bp, 12 predicted proteins | sample Munlansysbiofilm_FD_192503 | JGI IMG/M metagenome (GOLD analysis project Ga0265295, IMG submission 192503) | Leachate microbial communities from a municipal landfill in Southern Ontario, Canada - Methane capture system biofilm | ecosystem: Engineered > Solid waste > Landfill > Unclassified ... | reverse complement strand
GACTATGAAGGCCGCCACGTCATCCCGAATTTGAAGGTCGACGCCGACAGCCGCAACATCGAGGAAATCGAGGTCGAGGCGGACGAGAAGCGTTACGCCCCGCGCAAGACCTCCGAAGAGATGGCCAGGCTCGAAGCCGCTGGCTTGAAATTCAAGGAATACGACGGCCTGATCCCGGACATGGACCACCGGACCCTCGTTGTCGATGACCTGAATCAATACGAAGCCGAAAAACTGGTCGAAATCATGAGGCCCGATGTTTTCTGCGCAGGCATCAAGGAAAAGTTCTCCATCCAGAAGCTGGGCATCCCCATGAAGCAGCTGCACAGCTACGATTCCGGCGGACCCTATGCGGGCTTTCAGGGTGCGGTCAATTTCTATCACGAAATCGACCGCCTCGTGAACAGCAGGGTCTGGAGCTACATGAAGGCCCCCTGGCAGGAAACCCCGGAACTCTCCGCTACGTACGTCTGGGAATAAGAGGAAAAAATCATGCTACTTCGACACACCCCCACTGAAATAAAGGACCGCAGCGCCTTGACCATCAATCCGGCCAAGACCTGCCAGCCCATCGGGGCCATGTACGCGGCGCTGGGCATTCACGGCTGCCTGCCGCACTCCCACGGCTCCCAGGGCTGCTGCGCCTACCATCGCAGCGCCCTGACCCGGCACTACAAGGAACCCGTCTCGGCGGCCACCAGCTCCTTCACCGAAGGCGCCTCGGTCTTCGGCGGCGGCGCCAACCTGATCACGGCCATCGAGAACATCTTCACGGTCTATGAGCCTGACGTCATCGCCGTGCACACCACCTGCCTGTCCGAGACCATCGGCGACGATCTGCCCCAGATGACCGATAAGGCCAAAAAGACCGGCAAAGTGCCGGAAGGCAAGCACGTCATCTACGCCAATACCCCCAGCTACGTCGGTTCCCACGTCACGGGTTTCTCCAACATGGTCAAGGGGATGGCCAAGGGCTTTGCCGTAAACACCGGCAGGAAGAACGGCCGCGTGAACATCATCCCCGGTTGGGTCGAACCTTCCGACATGGAAGAAGTGAAACGTTTGGCGACCCTCATGGGCCTTGATATCATCCTCTTCCCCGACACTTCCGGCGTCCTGAACGGCGCGCTGACCGGCGAGTACAAGATGTTCCCCGATGGCGGCACCCCGGTCGCGGACCTCGTGGCCGCAGGCGACGCCATCGGCACCCTGGCTCTTGGGGAATGGTGCTCGGCCGATGCGGCGCGCTGGCTCGACACCCAGTGCAAGGTGCCCTGCACGGTGCTGGACATGCCTTTTGGCCTCAAAGCCACGGACCGCTTCATCGACACCCTGCGCAAGGTGGCGGGGGTGAGCGTGCCCGACACCGTCGCCTTCGAGCGCGGCCAGCTCGTGGACCTCATCTCCGACATGCACCAGTACTTCTACGGCAAGAAGGTGGCCCTGGTCGGCGACCCTGATCAGGTCATCGCCCTGACCGAATTTCTGGTTTCGCTGGACATGAAGCCCGTGCACATCGTTACCGGAACCCCCGGCAACAAGTTCGAGAAGCGCATCGACGAGATCACGGGCGAGGCCGGCTACAAGGCCAACGTGAAAGCGGGTGGGGACATGTTTCTGCTGCACCAGTGGATCAAGAACGAGCCCGTCGATCTCATCATCGGCAACACCTACTGCAAGTACATCGCCCGCGACGAGGACATCCCGCTGCTGCGTTTCGGCTTTCCCATCCTCGACCGCGTCGGCCACCAGTACTTCCCGACCGTCGGCTACAAGGGCGGGCTGCATATGCTGACCAGGATTCTGGACCTGATCCTGACCCGCGCGGATCGCGACGCAAGCGAAGAGAAATTCGAACTCGTCTACTGATTGCCCGGCGGCGGGGCTTTCCCGCCGCCTCTTCCAGGAGCCTGATATGACTCTCGCACCTCCTCAAGGATTTCGCCCCCTGGTGGCAGTGGCCAGCAGCACGGGTTCGACCGTGGACACGCACCTCGGCCAGGCCCGGGAATTTCGGATCTACGGCTGCGACGAAGGCACCGTCGGGTTGATCGGCACCCGGCCCGCGCCCGCACCGGGCGGCGGGGACATCCGCTGGGAAGGACTGGCCGAAGTTCTTTCGGACTGCGCGTACCTGTTGGTCGCCAGCGTGGGGCGCAAACCCCTCGAAATTCTGGCCTCCAAGGGTGTGACGGTCATCGAGGCCGAAGGGTGGGTGCAGAGCCTAGTGCGTCAGCTCTATGGTCTGGCTGACTCGAATTAACATTATTTCAATATGCTGGAGAAGAAAATGGCCATTCCTGAAAGACAGATTCTGGTGTGTCAGAGCTTTCGCGTCGGCGGCGACCCCAAGGGCGTGTGCTTCAAACAGACCGACGGCTTTCTGCAATACCTCGAAGAAGAGATCCTGGCCCGGGGTCTCGATATTCTGATCACGGCCACGGGCTGCATGAAGCTGTGCGAAAAGGGCCCGGTCATGGTTGTCCAGCCTGACAACTGGTGGTTCGGAGGCGTTGGCAGCGAAGAAGCCATCGACGCCATCCTGGACGGCATCGAGGCCGGCGAGCCCTGCGCCGAATACCTGATCGCGTAACCTCAATTTCGCGTGGAGACGTTCATGCCCATCACCATCCGACACGCCCGGACTGACGACATTGCTCCCATGGCAGGCCTGCTTGGACAGCTCTTTGCCATCGAAGCCGATTTCGCGGCCGACGGGCAGGCGCAGAGGCGCGGGTTGTCGCTTCTCCTTCGCGCGGGAGCTTGCCTTCTGGTGGCCGACGAAGATGGCGCGGTGGTGGGCATGATCTCCGTCCAGACGTTGATCTCCACGGCCGAGGGCGGCCTGGTCGGTCTACTGGAGGATCTGGTGGTGGACGAAGGCTGCCGAGGGCGTGGCATCGGGAGCCGGTTGCTGTATGCCGCCCTGGCCTGGGCCCGGGAGCAGGGGCTGACCCGAGTGCAGCTTTTGGCCGACAAAAACAACGCCAACGCTCTGCGATTTTATGTCGAACACAGTTTTCAAAAGACGCAGCTCGTCTGCCTGCGCATTTCTTACTCATCCGCCCCGGCGGTCGCATATCAGGAGCACACCATGAACAAGACCATACTCGAAGAACGAAAAAGCCAGATGCATCGCATCGGTGAAGAGCCTTTCGCCATGGCGTGCGATCGCCCCAGTCTGGCCGGCGCCGTCAGTCAGCGGGCCTGCGTGTTTTGCGGTTCACGGGTGGTGCTCTACCCCATCGCCGACGCCCTGCACCTCGTGCACGGGCCCATCGGCTGCGCCACCTACACCTGGGACATCCGGGGCGCCATCTCCTCGGGTCCGCAACTGCATCGCCTCAGCTTTTCCACGGATCTGCAGGAAATGGACGTCATCTTCGGCGGCGAGAAGAAGCTTGAAGCGTCCCTGCGCGAACTCATCACTCTGCACAGTCCCAAGGCCGCCTTCGTCTATTCGACCTGCATCGTCGGCCTCATCGGCGACGACATGGAGGCCGTGTGCCGCCGCGTCTCCGCCGACACGGGCATCCCGGTCCTGCCGGTCATGAGCGAGGGTTTCAAGGGCAACAAGCGCGAAGGCTACGCCGCCGCCTGCAAGGCCATGTTCCGGCTGGTCGGCACGGGCGACACGGCGGGCATCTCGCCCATGAGCGTGAACATCCTGGGAGACTTCAACCTGGCGGGTGAGACATGGATCGTGCGCGAATATTTCAAGAAGATGGGAGTGGAGGCCGTGGCCAACATCACCGGCGACGGGCGGGTGGACGACATCCGGCGCTGTCACGGCGCGGCGCTCAATCTGGTGCAGTGCTCCGGGGCGACCATGGAGCTCGCGAGGATGATGGAGGAAAAATACGGGATTCCCTACCAGCGGGTATCCTACCTTGGCGTGGAGGACATGGCCGATTCCCTCTACAAGGTGGCCGATTTTTTTGCCGACAAGGACCCGCAGATAAAGGCCAAGACCGTGGCCCTGGTACGCGAGGAACTCTCCGTGCTGATGCCGAAGCTGGCCGAGCTGCGTCGCGATCTCGAAGGCAAGAAGGTGGCCATGTATGTGGGCGGGTCCTTCAAGGCGTTTTCGCTGATCAAGGCCTTCCGGCACCTCGGGATGCGGGTCGTGGTCGTCGGCTCCCAGACCGGAACGGAAGAGGACTACAAGGAGCTGGCCGCCATCTCCGACCCCGGGACCATCATCGTCGATGACGCCAACCCCCTCGAACTGGCCCAGTTCATCAAAGAGAAGGATGTGGACGTGTTCGTCGGCGGGGTCAAGGAGCGGCCCATCGCGTACAAGCTGGGGGTGGGGTTTTGCGACCACAACCACGAGCGCAAGATCGCGCTGGAAGGCTTTGTCGGCATGTATAATTTTGCAAAAGAAATCCACGCCTCGGTCATGAGTCCGGTCTGGAAGTTCATGCCCCGGCGCGCTGCCGGTCGCGTGACCTGCACCACCAAGGAGGCCGTCAATGGCTAATACCTACGTTTCCACCACCAATGCCTGCAAGATGTGCACGCCCATGGGCGCGGCCCTGGTCTTCAAGGGCATCGAAAACGCTGTTCCCTTTCTGCACGGCTCCCAGGGCTGCGCGACCTACATGCGCCGCTACATCATCAGCCACTATCGCGAGCCCGTGGACATCGCCTCCTCGGCCCTGGGCGAGAAGAGCGCGGTGTACGGCGGCGGGCCGAACCTGAAGAAAGGCATCCTGAACGTCATGCGCAAGTACGACGTGGACCTGGTCGGCGTGGCCACGACCTGCCTGACCGAGACCATCGGCGATGACGTTGGTCGCTATCTCTACGAATTTCGTGAGGAATTTTCCGATCTGCCGCTGCCTGAGCTGGTTCATGTGGCCACGCCCAGCTACTCGGGCACGCACATGGAAGGCTGGCACGCGGCCGTGCGCTCCCTGGCCGATCAGGTGGTCAAGGACAAGGTCCCGGACCACGGCGGAGTGAACCTGCTGCCCGGCTTTCTGTCCCCGGCGGACTATCGATATCTCGGCTCTTTGGGCGAGAGGGCGGGGGTGCGCTTCACCATGCTCCCGGATCTCTCCCGGACCATGGATGGCGTGATCTGGGACGATTACCACTCCCTGCCCGACGGCGGGACGCCCGTGGCCGAGATCCGGGCCATGGGCGGGGCGGCCGGAAGCATCGAGTTTGGCATGTCCGGTGGACTGGCGGAATCCGCCTCCGGGGTGCTGGAGCGCAAGTTCGGCGTCCCGGCGCGCAGGACGATGATCCCCATTGGCCTCAGGGCCACGGACGGCTTCATGGATACTTTGAGCGAATTCACGGGCTGCGACATGCCCGAGAAAGACGCCTTTGACCGGGGCCGCCTGCTCGACGCCATGGTCGACGGACACAAGTACATTTTCGGCAAGCGGGCCGTGGTTTATGGCGAGGAGGATTTCGTGATCGCGATGTGCTCCTTCCTGGGCGAGATCGGCATCCAGCCCGTCCTGGCCGCCACGGGCACCCAGAGCGACCGCTTCGGCAAGGCCCTGATCGAAGCTCTGGGCGATGTCTGCCAGGCCATGCCGGTCATCAGAAGCGGTGCCGATTTCAAGGACATCGAGGAAGAGGCGGCCGAGCTCGCTCCCGATCTGCTGGTCGGGCACAGCAAGGGCTACAAGCTGGCCCGCGCGGCGAATATCCCGCTCATCCGGGTCGGCTTTCCCCTCCACGACCGCTTCGGCGGTCAGCGCATCCTGCATGTCGGTTACGAAGGGGCGCTCGCGCTCTACGACATGCTGGTCAACGCCGTTCTGGAGAAGAGCCAGGATGCGTGTCCGGTTGGGTATGGGTATTTGTAGGCGGGTTATTTTGAACTGCCGGGATTGACAGGCATGGATTTACCCTGACGGGCACAAGCACGCCTTCGCGGGAATGACATCGGGGTGAAGCGCAATGCGCATGAATCAATATGAATTGAAAGGCATGGATCCCCGCCTTCGCGGGGATGACATCGGGGCGAAGCACAACGTGCGCGCAATGATCGGGGATTTGCCGAGGGAACAGGCACAGCCTGCCGCATCTTGTCCGCGTCATTCCCGCGAAGGCGGGAATCCATCTTCGGCTTTCATATGCGTCTCAGACGCATCAACATACAAGGGAGGACGCCATGTCCAAAGCAAAAGATAGATCACAGCATCCCTGTTTCAATAAGAGTTCCTCCGGTTCCTGCGGGCGGGTGCATCTGCCCGTGGCTCCGGGCTGCAATATCCAGTGCAACTACTGCAACCGCAAGTACGACTGCGTGAACGAGTCCCGCCCCGGCGTGACCAGCGCCATCCTGCCTCCGGACAGGGCGGTGGAGTATCTGGACGAGGTCCTCAAAAAAGAGCCGCGCATCACCGTGGTCGGCATCGCCGGACCCGGCGATCCCATGGCCGAGGCGAAGCGCACCCTTGAAACCATTGAGCGGATCAACGCCAAATATCCGAACATGCTCTACTGCCTGTCCTCCAACGGGCTGGCCCTGCCCGAACACGTGGATCGTCTGGCCGAGCTGGGCGTGACCCATGTCACCGTGACCATGAACGCCGTGGACCCCGAGATCGGGGCCAAGATCTATTCCTGGGTGCGGGTCGGCAAGGTGGTCTATCGGGGCGTGGAAGGGGCGAAGATCCTGCTCGAACGTCAGCTCGAATCCATCCGCCTCTTGAAAGCCAAAGGCATCACCGTGAAGGTGAACAGCATCATCATCCCCGGCGTGAACGATCATCATTTGATCGAGGTAGCCAAGGTCGCAGCTAGCCTGGGCGCGGACATCCAGAATCTCATCCCGTTGCACCCGACGGCGGACACCCCTTTTGCCGAGATGGAGGAGCCTTCCAAGGAACTCATCCACGAGCTACGGGCCAAAGGCGGCGAGCTCGTGCCGCAGATGACCCATTGCAAACGCTGCCGGGCCGATGCCGTGGGCCTCTTGTGTTCGGACCGCTCCAGCGAACTGATCACGACTCTGAACAACCTGGCCTGCGGGTCCAAAGCGGGAGCCAATCCTTACGTGGCGGTGGCCACGCGTGAAGGCATGCTCGTCAATATGCACCTGGGCGAGGCCTTAAACTTTCAGATCTGGGCGCCGCAGGGCAAGAGCGCGCGCATGATCGAGGAGCGGCAGGCGCCGGAAGTGGGCTGTGGGCCTGAACGCTGGCATAAGCTTGCCGAAGTCCTGCATGACTGTTCCCTGGTCCTGGCCGAAGCGGTCGGAAAACAGCCCCTGCAGGTTTTGGGCGAACATGGCATTACAGTGCTTGAATGCACTGGGCTCATCGCCGACATTGTGACGGAACATTATCAGGGGGGAGACGTCATGCGGTACAAGATCCGCACCCACAAGGCCGGTTGCGCAGGTATGGGGGGCGGCTGCGGCTGAGTGAAGTTTTTGAGATACGTGAACGCTATCGGCGGCAGGGAGTCCTGTCGCCGTTTTTGTTTTCAGGCAAGCGGAGGATGGACTTATCTTTTGAAACTTTTTTGATGAAATATGATAATAGAATTTGATTCATGCGGTCCATAGGTTTGTTTGCAGCTCGTGCAGCGTGATCCATGGAGCACTGTTGTGTTTCATTATGAGAAGGAGGTGAAGTGTCAGTTTGGCAGAAGCGGCAGCTTCTTAAGCTTTCCTTTGATTTTTATCTGTTTGTGGTTGAAATATGAGGGTGTTGCATGTATGCTCACATTATATTTGTTACTGATTTGTATTTATCGCTTTAAATCCACGATGCGTTTTGCACTGATAACCATCTGAATATATTGTTTTTATTTTGACTTGCTCGCCAAGTCGGTGCTTGACCGCTACGTACTTGAACCGTAAAGGCAAGGCCCATGACGAAAAAATACGCTGCTAAATTTTTGTTCGTATTGGTAATATATGCCTTGATCAGCGGATTGGCCGGAATCGGTTTTTCCGCTTTTGCGTCTTCGGGGACTCACGTTTTTCGGGGCGCGGTTGCGCCCAAGCCAAAGACTCAGGCCGTTGCGGCAGACAGTCAGGTTGCGGTTCGGGCTGAACCTGCCACGCCTGCCCAGTCCGTTCCGGTAACATCCCCCGCAAAGACTGCGGCATCAAAAAAGCAGGCGACCACGCCCACGTCCGACGTGGTCAAGAAAACGGCCAAGACCGCCCCAAAACAAACCGACGCCGCGCCAAAGGCTTCGGCAGTAAAAGCCAAGAAATCCACCGCGAACAAGACCAAATCGGCGAAGCCTGCCGCGAAGCCGGGCACGTCCAAGGATCTGTTTCTGAACGCGCAGGCCGCATTGTTGATCAACATGTCCACCGGCGACGTCTATTATGAGCACAACCCGGACAAGACCATTGCGCCAGCATCGATCACCAAGCTCTTGACGTTGTACATTATCCGCGAAGCCCTGGCCCAGGGCAGGCTTTCGCAGGCGACCCCCATTCCCGTCAGCGCCGCGGCGGTCAAGACCGGCGGTTCGCGCATGCGTCTCAAGCGCAATGAAAAGGTTCCGCTTGGCGAGCTTATCAAGGGGATCAGCGTGGTTTCGGCCAACAACGCCTGCGTGGCCGTGGCCGAATATTTCGGCAAAGGCGATCCTTCCAAATTCGTGGCGCAGATGAACGAAAAGGCCAGGAAGATCGGCATGGTCAACAGCCGCTTCAAGAATCCTAACGGCCTGCCCGCCTCGGGGCAGCTCTCCACCGCTCGGGACATCGCCAAGTTGTCCGTGGCCTATCTGCGTACTTTCCCCGAATCGCTGAAAGTGCATTCCATGACGAGCCACACCTATCACGGCGCCACGCATCGCAACGCCAACACGCTGCTACGTACATACAAGGGCGTGGATGGGCTCAAGACCGGGTTTGTTTGCGACGCAGGATATAACATCACGGCCACGGCCAAGCGCGGCAAGACCCGGCTTGTCGCTGTGGTGCTCGGTGCACAGAATTCCGCCGTGCGTCAGCGCGAGACGGCCCGATTGCTTGATTATGGATTTCGGCGTGCGGCCAATGAAGAGAAGCTCGCCAACAAAACCTCGGCTGCGGCCAAGAAACCAAAAGCCTGACCAGTCAGCGGTCTTGCCATACGTAAAAAAAGGGATTTCTTGAAATCCCTTTTTTTACGTATGATGCCTAGCGTCCGGGCCGGGGCAATTTTGTCCGGAGCGGCTTGGAAGCGAGGGTCAGGACTGGCCGTCCACCGCCTGTTTGAGGGGGAGTAAATCGTCGAATTCGACTCCGATGTAATAAAGCCCCATGAGGGAACTGTCGTCGACTTGCCCCCAACGCACGGTCCCGTGCACTTCTTCAATGGCCTCGAAGCGTTCGAACCCCGTGTCGGCAGCCGCTACGATGACCCTGTCTCCCATCTTGAAATTATAGTCGGCTTCGATGAGCAAACCGCCGCGGCCGATATTTATGATTCGTGCCGAGACGACCATGTCGGTCTCGGTTTGCGGGATGATCCTGCAGGGTAGCAGACAGCCGTAGCGCTTCCATTTTCTGTTTTTCTGCATCTCATGAACCATGGGAAGATCCTCGTGTGGGGGGGAAGCTTTTTGCGAAAAGGTAAAATTTCTAGCTCCATAGAGGAAGCGCGGAGACAACACAAGGAGAATGGCCGTGATTATTGCTCGGTCAGCACCATCCTGCGCGGCAGCTCGCGTTCCAGGGCGATCCCTACATGGTAGACGTTTTGACCCGAGGAAGCCGTAGACTGGCTCCAGCGCACCGTACCGATCAGAATTTCCGCGAATTCAAAGAGCAGGGCGTCGTACTCGTCCTCCAGGGTGATGGCCACGCGTTCGTTGGCGATGAACCCTTGTTCCGTCGCAAGCATGACTCCACCCGGACTCAAGTTGATGATGCTGCCTAGGGTAGAGTTGCGACTATCGCCTTCATAGCTGATCTTGCACGGCACCGTTATCGGTTCGCGGTCCCAGCGGCGCTTGTTTTGATCCATTTGTTCCTCTTCGCGTTGGTTTGGCTTTATGCAACATGAAGGTTCAGGATTGTTCCGTCAAGTATTGTTGATACCAAAATGGCTTGCTTCAATTTATTGCGAATGCTTCTCAAGTTGATTGTGCACGTGAATTTTGTCTATCTATGCATCGCCAGACTTCCGGAAAAAAGGACGTCAGAAAAGACAGTCTATGAATGTCGCAGAATCCACGTTACGAATGAAGTCACCGATCGGTACATTCTCCAGGAGCCTTGACAGGTCGGTCCGCTCATGACGGCAGCCCGCAAGCAGGGCCTCCAGCTCGCTCACTGCTCGCGCGCCGAAGAAATCCCCGAAAATTCTGACCTGTTCGATGCGGCCGTGCTGCACATCCAGATGGACTTCCACAACGCCGCCCTTCGTACGTGTGCTCCGCGTAAAGCCGTAATTGGGCGATGATCCGAAATTCCAATCCCAGGTGCCGTATTTCGATTCCACGAGTCCGCTTATGGCCGCTTCCTCATCCGCGCGCAGGCCCGGCAGATTTTCCGATTCATGGCCCGAGATATGGGCCATGACGCGGTGGACAAAGGTCTCCACATCAATGGGTTCAGGCAGGTGGCTTGAGATGTTGGTGACCCGCTTCGTGACGCTCTTGACCGCCTTGTCCACGTATTTGACCGGGTTGACCTTGAGGGCTCCAGACAGGTCGGCCATCTGGGCCGAGAAGAGGAGCGTGCCGTGGTGCAGAACCCGGTCCTTTTCCAGGAGCTGGGCGTTGCCGGAAAATTTTTGTCCGTCGATGACCAGATCATTGCGGCCTTCAAACTGACAGTTCACGCCCATGGCTTGCAGGGCCTCCATGATAGGAGCCGTGAAGCGATGGAAATCCAGGTGCTTGGATTGCTTCCCGAGTTGGATGAAGGTGAAGTTGACGTTGCCCAGATCGTGAAAAACCGCCCCTCCACCGGTCAGACGCCGAATGACCGAGATGCCCCGCTCACTCACGAACGCCTCGTCGATCTCGGAAACTGTGTTCTGGTTGCGCCCGACGATGACGGCGGGTTCGTTGCGCCAAAGCATGAAGATGTCCGTGTCCGTATTGCGCAGCAGCCATTCCTCGGCCGCAAGGTTGAAGGCCGGGCTGGTGCGGGTGTTGTGGATGAAACGCATGGGCTTGCTCCCTTTGGCGGATGGATGCGGATTTCGCGAAGGATTTGTGCGCAGCCCGCCCGGATTTTGTCGGATTGGGCTGGGCTGCGCAGAACGAGGCAGGATGCTATAGGATGAATTTCCAGAAGGGAATAGCTATAAAGGCGATGAAAAATCCGGTCAGAACCATGCGCACGGCAAGCACTTTGACCATGTCCTTGAAGAGCATGTAGCCGGAACTGAAGAAGTAGAGCAGTACCGCGTACTCATAGGGGAAGATGTAGTTGTCCAGGCCGTACTGGAAGGCGTAGTACAGGATTCTGGGATTCATCTCCATCTGCACGCCCAACTCGACCAAGGGGGAGGTGAGGGTGGTCGTCGCGGCCAGTGGAGTCAGCAGGAAGTTGGCCAGAGCGCCGAGAACGTAGGCGGAGGTTCCCGCCGATGTCGGGCCGAGGTCGTGGAAAAAGGGCAGGGTGATGCTGGCGATCCACTGCGTGACCTTGAGATTTCCGCCGGCGCTGCCGATGGCCATGCAACCCATGATGAAGAACAGGGGGGCGAAGTTGATCTTGCTGAACTTTGCGCCGTTCATGAGATCAAGGCCGGGCAGGAAGGAGACGAAAGCGATCATGATGAGCACCAGACCCGCGTTGACGCCGTGCAGGGTATCCGTGGCCAGCAGGGCAAGGGTCAGGAGCATGAGCACCCCTGCGGTCTTCTGCTCCCTGGTGATGGGCCCGAGTTCTTTGAGTTTTTCCTCAAGCACCGGCTTCAAGGTTTTGCGATCCACCTTCGAAGGCAGCAGAAGCATGACCAGGCCGACGGACATGATCGTGTAGATGGTGCCGGGGACAAAATTGTGGAGAGCGTACTCCATCCAGGCCGTCTTGGTGTCCATGACCCTGTCCGCCAGTCCCATGCCCAGGACGAGGTCCGCACCGCCCGTCAGGTAGCAGAGTTTCGTGGATGCCACGGCCAGGCAGGTTCCCAGGATGACAGCAGTGGCTTCACGGCTCTTGGGCCTGAAATCGAGGGCCTCGCACAGGCTGATGGCGATGGCGCAGAAAATGGCAGCTTTGCCGGTGATGGCCGGGATCAGGGGGGCGACGATGAAGACCGCCAGGGTCAGGCCCCACAAGGCGCCGATGAAGCTCCCACCCATGGCTCGCACGCATGTCAGGCCGATCCGTTTTCCGAGGCCGCTGTCCTGGAGAATTTTGCCCAGGGTGAAGCCGCCGATGACGATGATGGGCACCTGGGAAGTCCAGGGGCCATAGGCTACTTTTTGCGGAACGCCGCAGATGACGATGTAGAGCACAGGGAGCAGTATGCCGACAGCCACTTCATTGATGATGTCCGTTGCCCAAACCACGACGGCCCATGCCGTGATAGCCAGGGAGAGAGCCATGGGCCGGGTCAGCGTTTCGCCGTCCACGGGCAGCATGAAAAAGACGGCAATGGGAACGGCCAGGCTCAAAGCCCATTTGAACAGGGTTTCTTTTTCCAACATAGACGGGGTTGCGGGCATGGGGTATCTCCTTGAGTGAAATTTGATTGGTGGAGAATACGGAGGTCCCCATGGTCGTGCTGTAACGATTACCACTTTTTTTGCCGTGAAGCACGTGTATTGTCATTTTTTTCACGAATAATGAGGGCTGGGTACTGCCGCGTCGGGCGCGCCCGAATTCAATCCGGTCCGGGCATGAACCAAGGAAGACCGGCGCATGGCCTGATGCTTGAAACATGGGGGGAGCGATGTCTGCTGATATGTCGGATACGGGGTTCAAGGAGCTTGAATTCTCGCGCATCCCGCCCGAGGCGGAGTGTTGGCGCAAGGTTCTTTCACAGGGCAGGAGGATGAAATTCCTCAAAGGGGCGCATATCTCCCCGAAGATGACGGACGGAGTCTTTCTTTTTTTTCTGGACTCGGGAGAGGTCTGGTTGACCAGGTCGACCCTGGAGGGCCGTGAAAAGATCATCTGGCGCATTGGGCCCGACTCGCTGTTCGGTGAAACGCCGTTTTTCGACGACCTTCCGGCTCGGAGCGCCATTGTCGCGGCCATGGACTGCACGGTCTACGCTTTTTCCCGAAAATGCGTCCTGAACGAGATTTTGCCTCAAAATCCGGAACTCACGTCCGCGCTTTTTCGTACTTTGGCCATCAAAGTGCGAGTGCTGATCAATCAGGCCGTGTGTCTCAGCCTGGACGATCTGCCGTCGCGCATCTGCAAATATCTGAACCTGCGCCGGGAAGCGCAGATCCTCAAGGACGGTCCTCTTGTCGTCTGTCCGGTTCTCAATCAGCAGGAACTGGCCAATCTGCTCGGCGTACATCGCGTGACTCTGAACAAGTCCCTGCGCGAACTGGAAAAAGCCGGTATTCTGGGACCCTACTCGCGTGACGAGGTGTACATTCTCGACCGCGACCGTTTCGATGAGCTGGTCAGCCAGAACGAATAGCGCCTGTCTTGAGTTTTTATCCGCTCTTGACCCGCCGCGTCATTACGCCCTCATGCTCCATCTCCTTGCCCCCTTCCCACTTTGCGGAAGGTGGGTTCTGCCGTACAGCCTTCTTTTTGATCGATTTTATGACGATTTTTCACCAATTGTAACAAACGCAACAGAGTTTTCAGGCTCAATTCTCCTAGATCGTTCCTGGTTTCACAATCGGCTCGCGTCGGATTCGTTGTCGCGAGCGCATTTTCGTCAACCTGAACATCGAAGGGAGAATTACATGCGTCGGAAAATTCTGTCGAATCTGCTGCTGGTCTGCTGTCTCATCCTGGCCAACGTTTCAAGCTCTGCTGCGCAAAACGCCACCGCTCCGGTTCCGGCCGGTCCGGTGGGCGTGAACCATGGCGCGGGCGGACTGGGCTTCCCCGTAGGCAAGTTCTGCGCTGTGGCGAATTACCGCTACGCCCACAAGGATCAGTGGTATCTGCACACCTCCGACGAGGA
>Ga0265295_1006540_pt1 | contig 14040 bp, 10 predicted proteins | sample Munlansysbiofilm_FD_192503 | JGI IMG/M metagenome (GOLD analysis project Ga0265295, IMG submission 192503) | Leachate microbial communities from a municipal landfill in Southern Ontario, Canada - Methane capture system biofilm | ecosystem: Engineered > Solid waste > Landfill > Unclassified ... | reverse complement strand
CGTGCGAGCCGATGAGAAGCTCAAGAACGTCGGAGCCGTACAGCTCTCCGTGGTCAACGGGAAGCTTGCCGGTGAGTACGCCCTGAGGCTCCCTGCCGCCGACATCCTCGATCCCTCTGCAAGTGCAATCGCCGCTGAGTATGAGGGTCTGGCCAATGCAATGGGGTATACCCTCAAGGTGACGGTCCCCGAGGATCCGGTAATTGCCGCCCTGATCGCCCCGGTCGAAGTTGCAGCGGTTCCCGCTCCGGCTCCGGCTCCGGCTCCCGCCCCGGCTCCGGCTCCAGCACCTGTTGTGATCCCCGCTCCGGCAGCACCGGCTCCTGTAGCCCGCACTGCAGCTGAGTATCCGCTTGGTGTTGTTGAAATCATCAAGAATGATGCAGCGTTCGATGAGTTTGACCTCTTTGTGGTTCACACCAACGACGTGCACGCACGTATCGTACCTGGTGATGGCGGCATGGGCTACTCCAAGCTTGCCACTATGCTGAAGTTTGGTCGTTCGATCACCGATAACATTCTGGTCCTTGATGCCGGGGACGTGACCCACGGCACCAACCTGGCCAATATGTTTGAGGGTGAGACTGTCGGCGTGTTGCTCGACATGCTCGGATACGACGCAGTTGCCCCGGGCAACCACGACTTCAACTACGGTACGGACCGCCTGCTCGAGGCTGCCGAACTCGCTGAGACCTACACCGATATCAAGGTGCTCAGTGCCAACGTCACCGACAGAGACGGCTACCTGCTCTTCCAGCCATACCAGGTCTACGACTTCAACGGCTTCAAGATTGCAGTAGTTGGACTCACCACTCCCGATACGGCCACCAAGACCCACCCGAAGAACGTCGAAGGCGTCTACTTTGCCAATGACGAGATCTTCCAGATTGGTCAGGAAGCGATCGACATGGCTCGCGAGTACGTCGACTACATCATCGTCCTTGGCCACATCGGCCTCGATCCGGACGGTGAGAGTGGGCTTACCAGCGACCAGATCGTCAGTCGTATCAAGGGGATTGACCTCTTTATCGACGGGCACAGCCACACCACTCTCAAGAATGGTATGAAGGTTGGTGACACCCTGATCGTTTCTACCGGTGAGTATCTGAAGAACCTCGGCCTGGTACAGATTCACGTGAAGAACAACAAGGTAACGGCAACGTATCCGATGTTGATCCCCGCTGAAGATGTACTGAACGCCAAGGACTCCGCACTTGCCGCAGAGTGGGGCATTGCTGATGTACCCAACGATCCTGAGGTCGATGAGTATGTCGGCTACATGACCGCCCAGCTTGCTGACAAGCTTGGCCAGGTCATCGCCTACGTGCCTGAGTTCCTCGATGGTGAGCGCGGCAATGTGCGCACCAAGCCGACCAACCTCTCTCGCCTCATCACCCGTGCGATGACCGAGGAGAGTGGTGCAGACTTCACCATCACCAACGGCGGTGGTATCCGTGCCTCGATGAAGGCTGGAAACGTAACGCTCGGAGACGTGGTCAACGTCCTGCCGTTCACCAACATCATCACCGTCGCCGAGATCACCGGTGCTGACGTCTATGCTGCCCTTGAGCATGGCTACCGAATGCTCCCCGGTGAGAACGGTGGATTCCCGCAGTCCGACCTGCAGGTTGTCTACAACCGCTTCGCAGAGCCGGGCAAGAGGATCATGCGTGTCCTGCTCAACGGTAAGCTGATCGACAAGAACGCTACCTACAAGGTTGCAACCAACGACTTCATGGCCGCTGGTGGCGATGGATACTCAATGTTCGGCCGAGTCCTCACCGAGGGTTCGCTGCTCAGCGATGTCTTCGCCGACTTCTTGAAGAAGAGCTATCCTGTCAAGTAGGAAGGAGAGTACTCTGATTGGACGGCCACCCTTGGGTGGCCGTCTTTCATGGAGTGCTATTTCTCTGATACTGCTTGACACAAATAGCACTATGGGGTAATGTTCCAATCGTTCAAAAGAAGATTCGGGCATAGCTCAGTCGGTAGAGCAGGTGGCTGTTAACCACCCTGTCGGGGGTTCAAATCCCTCTGCCCGAGCTAAAAAATGAGAGACAATCCGCGTGGGTTGTCTCTCATTCTTTATACGGTGGACTGCTTACGGCTTGGGGTTCAGGTTGCTGCCCTGCGCCTCATAGACGCGCCACGTCGTCTCGATGATCGAGTCGACGGATGAGTATTCGGCTTTCCATCCAAGGGCCTTGTGGGCACGTTTGCTGGACGCGACGAGTTTTGCCGGATCGCCGGGACGCCTTCCCACATACTCCACGTTGATCTCCCGTCCGGTGATGGATCGGGCGGTCTCGATGATCTCACCGACCGAGAGGCCTGCCTCACTGCCGAGGTTGACGACGAGGTTTCCCTTCTCCGCTGCCAGGTAGTCGGCGGCCAGGACGTGCCCGCGTGCCAGGTCGGTGACGTGGACGTAGTCACGTACCCCGGTGCCATCGTGGGTATCGTAGTCGGTTCCAAAGACGAGCATATTGGGTCTGATGCCGGCGGCGACCTCCATGACTACCGGTATGAGGTTGGCAGGGTTCTTCTCAAGGCCGAGCATCCTCATCTCAGGGTCATAGCCTGCCGCATTGAAGTAGCGTAGCGAGACGTAATTCAGCTTCTTGAGCTCACTGTACCATGCGAGGTTCTCCTCGATGGCGAGCTTGGTGTAGCCGTAGTAGTTGGTAGGTTTGGTAGGATGTTGTTCATCGACGGGGAGGTATTGCGGCTCCCCATAGACAGCAGCGGAGGAGGAGAGGATGAAGTTCTTCACCCCCGTCTCGATGGCTGCGGTGATGAGATTGAGTGAGCCGGTGATGTTGTTCTCGGAGTACTTGATCGGTGAGACCATCGACTCTCCGGCAGCCTTGAAGGCTGCCAGGTGGATGATGGTGTCCCAGCCATCCTCCAGGGCTTTGACGACCTCATCCTTGTTCCTGATGTCGCCCTCGTAGAGGGTGGCCCGGTTATCGACATTGGATCGCAGTCCACTGCTGAAGTTGTCGAAGATACCGACGTCATCACCACGCTGAAGAAATTCAAGGGCAACGTGTGTACCGATATACCCGGCCCCTCCAAAGAGTAATACCTTCATAAAAATCTCCTAGTTGAAACTCTGTATCAGCGTAGAGAGTTCGCTGACTTTCTCGTCGAGCTCTCTGCGCGATTGGGCCTCGACAACGAGGCGCAGATAGGGTTCGGTGTTGGACTTGCGTACGTTGAACCACCAGGTGGGGTATTCGATGCGATAGCCATCGAAGTCCATCACGGTGGTTGGGTTCCCCTCTGTGACGTAGCGCTTGTAGAGCCCCTTGACCGCCTCATCCTTCTCCTCGAGCTTGAAGTTGATCTCCCCGCTGTTGGCAAAGGTGACGACCGAATCGATGAATTGGCCGATGGTGATGCCAGAGCGCTTCAATTCGGCGGTCACGTTGAGGACGATGAGGGCGGCATAGAAGCCGCTGTCACAGTTGAAGAAGTCCCTGAAGTAGTAGTGGCCTGCAAGCTCGCCTCCGAAGATTGCCCCAAGCTCACGGAGCTTGTTCTTGGCAAACGCATGGCCGACCTTCCAGGTATGGACCTCACCGCCGAGCGATGCAAGGTAGTTGCTCGTTGACCGGCTGGTCCTGATGTCGATAAGGACCCGTCCCTTCTCACGTGCGAGGTAGTAGTGGCCCAGCAGTGCGGTGATGTAGTCGGGTTGCAGGAACCGTCCCCTCTCGTCGAGGAACATCACCCGGTCCGCGTCTCCATCGAAGATGACGCCAATGTCACTCTTGTTGGCTATGACCGCTTTTTTGAGGTCCTCACAGTTCTCCGTGTCGAGCGGATTGGGTTCATGGGCAGGGAAGGTGCCGTCGAAGTGGTCGTAGAGGTAGTGGTGATTATCACCCAAGAGCTCCTTTACCAGGAGGTTTGCCATGCCGTGGGAGCAGTCGATGGAGATGTCGAGCCCCTCGATATCGAGGTCGAACTCCTGGAGGAAGGCGAGGTAGGGTGCCTTGCCATCCTTCTCTATGATGGTGCCCTTGGTGGAGGAGACGATGATCGCCTCCTCATTGACCATCCGTTCAAGCTCCTTGAGCCCGCTGTCCGACCCGACGGGCACTGCCTTGGTGCGGCTGATCTTCAGCCCGTTGTAGATGGCCGGGTTGTGGCTTGCGGTGATCTGCACTGAAGCATCAACCTTGAAGTGGACCGTGCAGAAGTAGACCATCGGGGTTGTGGCGAGGCCGATATCCCACACATCGGCGCCACTGTCGGTGACGCCCCGACAGAGGGCAGCGAAGATCTCATCGCTGGTGGTGCGTACGTCGCGACCGACCAGGACGACCGGACTCTTGAGGAGCTTGGGGATGAAATAGCCGATTTTATAGACCGTCTCCTTGTCGAAGTCCTTGTTGTAGATTCCCCTGATATCATATGCCTTGAATGCACTCATGCTGTACCTCTTATAGTGTTGTGTTGATCTGGTCGATGAAGTCCTTGCGCGCCATCAGCTCAAAGAAGTGGATCGTCCCATCGGTGAGGACGACCATCTCGACCATCTGCCGAAAGAGCCGATCCACTATGTTGACGTCGCGGATCCGCTCGCTTACCCGCTTGCCGTCGATGATCTGTCGGGCCATGTTCTTGGGCACCGGGCGGGTCATCACGACATCGCTGGCAGAGAAGGAGCCCTCGAACCGGACAAAGGGGGCCTTGGCTTTCTTGGGCTTGAGCGAGATGCCAAGGAGTGAGGGGGAGCGCTCGAAATCCTCGAAGTAGAAGCGTCCTTCACACCGATAGAAAAACACACCGAACTCTCGAAAGACACTGTGGTTGTTTCCATACCATGTGGCATATGTCCGCCAGCCTACCGGCGCGCCATGACGCGACTCCAGTTCTTCCAAGAAGGCTTGTGCATCATCATCCATTCCTACGACCTCTGCTCTCTAGCTTTTTTCCATATTAGCATATACACTGCGTTGCAGAAAGAGCAGACCGATGATTGCAGATTATGTCTTGAAAGATTTTGGAAAGATACTGAAAAAGAATGGCTTGGAGATGCGTCGCTTGATGCTCCAGAGCGACACAGATTGCATGCGTGTCTACGACCGCAACCTGGAGGATATCCAGGTGACGGTTGACCTGTATGGACCGTATGCCCGGGTCACGGACTTCAGTGAGGAGGGATTGGAAGAGGAAGAGATAGCGGCCGTATGTGACGTCGTGGGACGAATGCTCTATGTAGAGGCCGATAACGTAGTATTCCACCGAAGGAAAAAAAGAATTGGAAGGGAGCAGCATGATGTCCTGGAAGAAGAGGGGCTGCTCACCACAGTGAGAGAGAACGGGTTGACCTTCCGTGTCGATTTGACGAAACGGATCGATACCGGCCTCTTCCTTGACCACATGCCCACCCGGCTCCTGGTCGAAGGGATGAGCCGCTCGATGAAGGTGCTCAACCTCTTCTCCTATACCGGCTCCTTCTCTGTCTATGCAGCACGGGGAGGGGCGAGCTCAGTAGAATCGGTGGACCTGTCGGCGACCTATAGCCGATGGGCAGAAGAGAACCTGGAAGAGAATAGGTTCAGTGGTTTGCCGTACCGGTGTATCACCAGTGATGCCCGTACGTACGTGGCAGAGGCAGTAGATGAGGGGAGGATATATGACCTGGTGATCCTAGACCCCCCGAGTTTTTCGAACAGCAGGAAGATGGAGCAAGACTTTGATGTACAGCGTGATTATCTCGCCATGATGGCAGAGATTCACCGGCTGCTGTCAAAGGGAGGAATCCTGCTCTTCTCGACAAACTTACAGACGTTCAGGATGGATGAAGCCGCACTGGTCGGCTACGATGTGGTTGAGATAACCAAAGAGGTCCTTGCCCCCGGATTCAGTGTGAAGCGGGCAACGGTACGGACCTGGATATTGACCAAACGGGATGGAAGATACAGATACCCCGTAATACTGAAGACCGGCAGAGACCGGAAGAGAGAATTGTACACTATGGATACCAAAGAAAAGAATAATGAGGACGTCGTGGAAGATGTCGTAGAACAAGCTGCAGACCAGGTTGTTGAGCAATCCGTTGATACAGCAACCGATGGCGTCACTGACGATGTCATTGAAGTAGATGAAGCTATCGAAGCAGAAGCCAATCCCGTAGATGATGATCTGTTGATCCTCAACTGGGAAGATGAGTCCATCGAGGCTGCAACCGAGCAGCTGCCCCAGCGCCGCGAACGGTCACGGCATGATGAAGATCGCCCTGCACCGCGTGATCGTGATGATCGTCGCCCGCAGAGGGGTCATGATGACCGGAGACCGAACAGAGGTGGTCGTGATGGGGGCAGGCCCTCCTACCAGGGTCGTGACGACCGTCCCTCATACCGTGACCGCGATGACCGTCGTCCCTCCTATCAGGGCCGCGATGATCGCCCCTCATACCGTGACCGCGATGACCGTCGCTCCTCCTATCAGGGCCGCGATGATCGTCCCTCATACCGTGACCGCGATGACCGTCGCTCCTCATACCAGGGCCGCGATGATCGTCCCTCGTACCGTGACCGCGATGACCGTCGCTCCTCCTACCAGGGCCGCGATGATCGCCCATCGTACCGTGACCGCGATGACCGTCGCTCCTCCTACCGTGACCGTGATGACCGTCGTCCCTCCTACCAGGGCCGCGATGATCGCCCATCGTACCGTGACCGCGATGACCGTCGTCCCTCCTACCAGGGCCGTGATGATCGCCCCTCGTACCGTGACCGCGATGACCGCAAGCCCTCCTACCAGGGTCGTGATGATCGTCCCTCGTACCGTGACCGCGATGACCGCAAGCCCTCATATCGGGGTCGTGATGATCGCCCCTCGTACCGTGACCGCGATGACCGTTCCGGTGATCGGCCGGCACGTGATCGGCAGTACGCACCCAAGCCCTATGGCTATGATCGCCAAAGCAAGGGCCCCCGAAGGGAGCGACCGATTGACCATGATCCGTTCATGCCAAGAGAGGATGATTGAGTTAGGATAGGGAATCTGGCGGATCTTACAGGTGATTCGCCAGATTGTTCTGTGAGAAGCTCTTCTCTTTGACCAGGTGGTAGATCCGCCTGATTTCACTCGCCACCTCCGGGTGGCGATAGTTGTTTCGGTAGACGATATTGACTTCACGCACCATCGTCGATGACCCTTCAAGTGGGACAGCGACGAGTTTTCCGCTGAGCTGATCGATGAGACAGGCGTTGTGGCTCATGATGGTCACCCCCTGGTTATCATGGACCAGATCCTTGATGATCGGTACGTTGTTGATCTCGATGACGACGTTGTAGTTGGAGATCGTCTCTCCATTCTGGTTGAGGAAGAGTTCGAACTGGCGCCTGGTTGCCGTTATGTTCGGTCTGAGGATCAGGCGTTCAGCTTTCAGCTCCTCGAGGCTTACCATCGAACTCTTTGAGAGCGGGTTTTCGGGGGAGACGATCAAGCTGAGGTAGTCGGTGTCTATCTTGACCGTGGTGAACTCATCGTCGGCAATCTGGCCACCGACGATGGCCAGGTCGATCTCGTACGTCTGCAGATAGGTCCTCAGGCTCTCCAGCGTTCCCGTCTCGATGCGGACCTTCGTCTTGCCGTGGATGTTGCAGTACTCGGCGATGACCTGGGGCAGGAGGTTCTCCTCTGCTGTGGCGGTCATGCCGATGTTCAGGCGGCGGATGTTGTGCCGGGAGTCCTCGAGGGCGTATATCGCGCTCTCTTCGATCGAGACAGCACGTTGGGCATACTTGAAGAGGATCTCCCCCTCTGCGGTCAGCTTGAGGTTCTTTCCTGATCGGATGAAAATCTTGACCCCATACTCCTTCTCCAACAGCCGGATCTGATGGCTTACCGCAGGTTGGGTGATGCAGAGCAGGTCGGCGGTCTTGGTGAATGATTCGGTCTCCACCAGTGAAAGAAATGTTTTGATTTTCAAGTCCAGCATGTAATCCCCTCTTGTAAATACCGGAGCAATCAAAATTATTTATAGGCCCATAAATATTTATAATTTGCTAAACATAGGTGTACTGTGTATTATCATTGTAATAAACGTCCACATAGTGTATCTCAATAGCGCACAACAATCCATAAGGGGGACTGCTGATGGAATTTCTTAGCCAGTTAATATCAATCCATGGTAACACAAAATCTATCCTCCTTCTCACGTTGATCCTCAGTGCTGGGTTCATCATGACGCGGGTGACGAAGTTGGCCAAGATGCCCCATGTGACCGGCTACCTCCTTGCCGGTATTCTCATCGGCCCGAGCCTTTTTGGATGGATTGACCCCTCCACGCTTCAGAGCCTTGATTTCATGACCGATATAGCCTTGGCCATCATCGCCTTCTCGGTAGGGAAGTACTTCAAGCTCAGCGAACTGAAGTCCAACGGAATGAAGTCCGTCTACTTGACCCTCTTCGAATCATTGGGTGCCTTGATTGCGGTCGCGCTGTTGCTGCGTATCGTCTTCTCCCTCCCCTGGGCATTCTGCGTGCTCGTGGGGGTCATCGGAGCCTCCACCTCATCGGCGAGTACCCTGATGACGATCCGCCAGTACAACGCCAAGGGCTCATTCGTGGACATGATTCTTCAGGTCACCGCACTGAACAACGCCTTCGCCCTGATCTCCTTCAACGTCTGTGCCGCTTTCATCTCGGCAATCGATACCGGGCATTTGAGTCCCTTCCTGCTCATCCTTCCCCTGCTGAGCAACTTCATCGCCATCGCCCTGGGCTTCTGTGTCGCCTTCCTCCTCAAGTACCTCATCGCCAAGCGAAACAGCGATGACCACCGCCTCGTCGTCCTGATGATCGCCATCTGCGGCCTCGCCGGTGCGTGCTCGGCGCTCAGCGTCTCCCCGCTGCTCGCCTGTATGGTCCTCGGTGGTACGTACCGCAACATCAGTGATGACGAGCAGCTCTTCCGCCTGCTCAACTTCTTCTCGCCGCCGGTCCTGTTGATCTTCTTTGTCATCAGCGGGATGAAACTGGACCTGCAGATGCTCAGGGTGACCGGCATCATGGGCATCAGCTACTTCGTCATCCGGTTGGTCGGCAAGAACCTCGGCGTTTTTGCCGGAGCCACGCTATTGAAGCTTGACCCCCAGATCCGTAAATACCTGGGTATGGCGCTGACCCCGCAAGCTGGTGTGTCCATCGGCCTTGCTGCCCTTGGCCAGCGGGTCCTGCCCCCAGACTCCGCCCTGCTGCTCAACTCCATCATCCTCCCCAGTGCAGTGCTCTACGAGATGATTGGCCCGGCCTTGGCCAAGGTGGCCCTGTTCAAGAGCGGGGCGATTACCAAGGGGGAGGGTACCAAAACCTCCTCCCATTGAATCAGTAGGACAGGTATGAGCACCCCGTAGGCCGGTTCGTAGCTGGCCTGTGGCTGTTTTGTACCCTGTTGTGCAAAGTCTGGACAACGAGAAGAGAGAAGGGTAGCGTCAAAGGCATTATTTTAGCTATATTTGTTGACAGCAAAATCTCACTGGTCTATCATACTAATGATATTAAATATCATTTAGGAAAGCTAATGCGAGAAAAACGACAAACAATACAGAAGGGATTGGTATGGGATGCGGTCAGCACTGCTACCAATCATCCGAATGCGGAGCAGATCTATGAGAGCATCGCGCTCTTGCACCCCTCGATCAGCCGGGCGACGGTCTACCGCAACCTCAACATGCTTGTTGATGAGGGGAAGGTGAGGCGGATAAAGGTGCTCGGCGGACCCGACCACTTCGATCACTGGCTGGAGAAGCACTACCATATCCAGTGCATGGAGTGTGGTAGCGTAGGGGACGTGAGGCTGGGTGATGGTTTCACCGTTCCCGAGCGCGAGGTGGATGCCCATGGGTATGAGCTGGTCTCCTACGAGATTGTCTTCAACGGGATTTGTCCCGATTGTCAAATTAAACGCGCTGCCCAGGAGCAGTGAAGGAGTAGAGAATGGAATTGAAAGGATCAAAGACGGAAGCTAATCTGAATGCGGCATTCGCCGGAGAGTCGATGGCTCGGAACAAGTACACCTACTATGCCTCAAAGGCTCGTAAAGAAGGGTATGTCCAGATTGCCAAACTCTTTGAGGAGACTGCATTCAACGAGCAGGAGCACGCAAAGATCTGGTTCAAACTCTTGCAGGAGGGCGGCGAGGTCCAGGATACAGCTACCAACCTCAAGGATGCAGCTGCTGGCGAGAACTACGAGTGGACCGAGATGTATGTGAACTTTGCAAAGGATGCCCGTGAAGAGGGCTTCGCCAAGATTGCCACACTCTTTGATATGGTTGCCGCCATTGAGAAGCACCACGAGCAGCGCTACCTTGACCTCCTCAAGAACGTTGAGGATGGCCTTGTATTCAGCCGTGAGGGAGAGCAGATCTGGGTCTGTTCCAACTGTGGACACATCGTGGTCGGCAAGAAGGCCCCGGGGATCTGCCCGGTCTGTGCACACCCACAGGCATACTTCGAGATCGCTGCAAAGAACTACTAAGTTCTTCTTTGACGTGACCAATGATGGCAGGCGAAAGCCTGCCGTTTCTATTTCATGCCCATGTAGCGCATCGGATTGGTCTGTACGAAGCTGTGGATCTCATCATCCGAGAAGGGGGCGGTTTCAAAGAGGCGGTAGTAGGAGGTGTAGGATTCGACCTTCATCAGATTGACCGAGAAGTCGGTGCCGAAGAGGATCCGCCTGACGATGGTCTCCCGCTCCTCGCCCTCCAGGCTGGAGAGATAGTTGTAGAGCTCGTCGTAGAAGCCGGCGTTCGCCCCACTGAAGGAGACGTCGGCATAGATGTTGGGATAGCTCTTCATCAGGGTGATGATCTGGTAGAACCACGACGAGTCGGGAACCTTGTTGGCCAGGCCGCTGAGCACGGTCAGGGGGTTCTTCTGTCGCGGGGTGTACTGCCAGCCAAAGTGCGCGAAGTCGATGGTGAGGAGCGGGAACTGGGCCAGTACCGGGCGCCAGGCGTCGGGTTCACTGACCCGCCACGCCTCCTTGGCGGTGAGGCCGCGAAAGCCCTGGTCATCGCAGTGGGTCATGATGGGGATTTTGTTCTCGGTGCAAAACTCGTAGATGGCGATGACCTTCTCCCGTTCACCCTTGTCGGCGGGCCAGGGGTCGTAGCCAAGCGGTGGGTAGACCTTGATGCCGTAGAAGCGGCGTTTGCCCCGGCTCTTTGCCCGTTCGGTCACCACGAAGGTGGCGAGCAGCTCCTTGATGAAGGCGAGGGAGTGCACCGGGGGGTTGATGCCGACGAAGGGGAAGAAGTCGAAGAGACCATTGGGGTGGTTTGTGCGGTAGTGGCTGAACCCGGTGAGGGTATCATCGATGTAGGTGAGGATCTTCTCCTTCTTGACGGAGGGGTAGTAGAGCGATTGGTCGCTTGACGGGGAGGATGAGAAGTCCATCAACATCGGGCACAACGCCATCTTGTCGTAGGTGCGGGAGCGGAAGTGGAGCGCTCCGTCACGGATGTAGGGCTGCTCAGGGGTCGGGGCCTCATCATCGTGGGAGGCGTAGGCGCCGGAAAGGTCATCCTCCATCATCAGGAGCGTCTGCCCGATTGGCTGCTCGAAGGTCGTCAGGGTGTTGGTGATGCGGGAGAGAAGGGTGTGGGAGCGTCGGTTCTTGGGGGTAAGGATGTAGGAGGGCAGCAACGCCCCACTGGTGAAGAGCTCGGTAATCCCACTCTCGAGCGATCCGAAGAAGCTGATCAGGTTGGGGTGGGAGATATCCATCAGATGGAAGTGCTGGTCGAAAAAGTATTCCATGATCCCTCCAAAAAGCAGGGGGACGTGACCGTCCCCCTCAACTCAAATACCCATCTTCTGCTTCATTCGGGCCCAGGAGTCACGCAGCGTGACCGTCCGGTTGTAGACCTGCTTTCCTTCGGCGGCGTACTTGCTGTCCAGGCAGAAGTAGCCGTTGCGGATGAACTGCAGGTAGTCGCCCACAGCGGTGTTCTTGATCTCCGCCTCTGCCTTGGCGTTGGGGATGATGACGAGTGAGTCGGGATTGAGGTCGTCGAGGTAGTCGCCGGTCGCCTCGCCTGGATACTCGCTTGAAAAGAGCTTGTCATAGAGGTGGACCTCGATATCGACCCCTTCGCTTGCGCTGACCCAGTGGCTGGTGCCCCGCACCCGCCGCTCATCGGCGGTGGTGCCGCCCCGGGATTCGGGATCGTAGGAGCAGTGGATTGCCACGATGTTGCCCTCCCCATCCTTCTCGACGGAGGTGGGGGTGACATAGTAGGCGTACTTCAGGCGTACCTCGTTGCCGATGTAGAGGCGATGGTACCCCTTGGGGGGGTGCTCCGAGAAGTCCTCGGCTTCGATGTAGAGCTCGCGGGTGAAGGCGATCTGGTGGGTCGGGCTATCGGGGTCCTCGGGATTGTCCACTGCCTCGAAGTACTCAACCTGGCCTTCGGGGTAGTTGTCGATGATCAGCTTGATGGGGTCGAGGACGACCATCAGGCGCTTGGCTCTCTTGTTGAGGTCCTCTCGCACACAGAACTCGAGCAGTGAGAAGTCGACCACACTCTCGCTCTTTGCAACGCCGATCCGAGCGACGAAGTCCAGCATCGACTCGGGGGAGTAGCCACGGCGGCGGATACCGCTGATGGTCGGCATGCGCGGGTCATCCCAACCATCGACGATGCCCAGGCGGACCAGGTTGAGGAGGCGGCGCTTGCTCATCACCATGTAGTTGATGTTGAGCCGGGCGAACTCATACTGTCGCGGAGCGTGGTCGATGCCGTCGATCTCTGTTGCCCAGTCGTAGGCGGGGCGGTGGTCCTCGAACTCGAGGGTACAGATCGAGTGGGTGATGTCCTCGATGGCATCACTGATGGGGTGGGTGAAGTCGTACATCGGGTAGATGCACCACGTATCCCCGGTGCGTACGTGGTGGGCGAACTTGATCCGGTAGAGGGTCGGGTCCCGCAGGTTCATGTTGGGGCTGGCCATGTCGATCTTGGCCCGCAGGATCATCGAACCTTCGGGGTGCTTGCCCTGGCGCATCTCCTCGAAGAGGGCGAGGTTCTCCTCGATGGGACGGTCGCGGTAGGGGCTGTTCGTGCCCGCCTCGGTGAGGGTGCCGCGACTCTCCTTGAGCTCCTCTGCCGAGAGCTCGTCGACGAAGGCCAGGCCCTCCTTGATGAGGCGCACGGCGATCTGGTGGAGCTGGCCGTAGTAGTCGGAGGCGTAGTACTCATGCTCGCCCCAGTCAAAGCCGAGCCAGTGGATGTCCCTCTTGATGGACTCGATGTACTCCAGCTCCTCCTTCTCGGGGTTGGTGTCATCGTAGCGCAGATGGCAGCGCCCGCCATACTTCTCGGCAAGGCCGAAGTTCAGGGCGATCGACTTGATGTGGCCGATATGAAGATATCCGTTCGGCTCCGGGGGGAACCGGGTGACGATCGTGTTGTTCGGGACCCTGCCTGCGGCAAGATCATCTTCGATGATTCGTTCCAAAAAGTTTGACGGGGCTTTTGCCTCGACTCTCTCGTCCATTTCCAGACCTACCTTACGCCCTTCCAAAGGGGCTCTTTTGATGTGTGCATAGTACCACAAGAGCAACGCTTGTGCGAGTAGGGCCTACTCCACTCTACGGTAGTGGAATGCCTCGATGGCGGCGTTCAGTTCGGTCTCTCCCCCATTGGTGAAATAGGGACCAAAACTCACCGATTTTTCCAGGCCCGGGAGGGTGAAGCGGCCGATCCAGTTGACCTGGTCATCACCGTTGGAGCGGTACCCGATAGCCACCCCCTCGTCTGTTCTGTTCATCGCCCATATGGTGCTCCCCGAAGGGCGATCGCCCCTTCCCACCTGCCAACGGTTTGACCAGCCCATCACCGACGAGGTGATGACCACGGTGTCTGCAGTCAGGCCTATGGCGATGAAGGTGGTGTCGGTGTGATAGAGGACCAGGCCGGCTTCAAGGCCGTCTTCTGAGGTGATGGCCATTTCACAGTCGAAGTACTCATCACTGACTGCCAGCAGCAGCCCTGAGCGGGGGGG
>Ga0265295_1006539_pt1 | contig 14040 bp, 9 predicted proteins | sample Munlansysbiofilm_FD_192503 | JGI IMG/M metagenome (GOLD analysis project Ga0265295, IMG submission 192503) | Leachate microbial communities from a municipal landfill in Southern Ontario, Canada - Methane capture system biofilm | ecosystem: Engineered > Solid waste > Landfill > Unclassified ... | reverse complement strand
ATTTGAAGAAGGAGGCTTATTCGTTCGTGAGTAATGATATTAAAGCAATTGAAACAGAATATGACGGACATCGATTTCGCAGTCGACTTGAAGCTCGTTGGGCAGTCTTTTTCAATGCAGTCGGTCTAACTTATGAATATGAAATTGAAGGATTTGAAATGGATGGAACCAGATATCTTCCGGACTTTTATATTCCCAGCTTGAATAGGTGGTTCGAAATCAAGGGCAAGCCGTTGAGTCTGAACGAAATAAAAAAGTGCGAAGAATTCTGCCGTAGGCTTGATAATGAGAATATAAAGTACTCAGTCCTTATTGGGTCGCCGAATTTATGCGCCATACGCTTCGGAGATTTTTTTGGAATACTGGAGTACGTCTGGGAGTGGCCCTCTGAAAAGTATCCTGACAATTATCGCATTCAAGCTCCCAAGGAACTTATAGATGACGAGTACTATTCCCGATTTGTAAAGGGCTTATGGGTTGTTCCTGATAAGACGGAAGAGGAAGTTGCGGTTGCAGCTGTTGCAGCAGGCAAGGCAAGATTTGAATTTGGAGAAAAGCCTGATGTATAGGGATTCTAAAGTTGAGGCGATGGGATTTCGGACTGGTTCCCTCAGAGCGAAGTCTTGAAGCGGTCGGCAAATCTGTGCGTTTGCATATTATAGGTAGGAGCAAGGTCTTTGACCTGTTTCCGAGAACGCACAAGGGTAAAAATCGGCGTGTTTTAAGGGAAAAACACGCTTTGATAAATTTCCGCGAACGAACACAATAATCTGACATCAATCTGGAGCAATCGAGCCACGTTGAGACGGTAGTATTGATGTCAAGGGTAGATAAGTAAGCGTGTAATAAGATAAGTAAATAAAGGCTTTCCGTGATTTGAGGTCTGGTTCTAAGCCGGAAGGATAATCACGGATTTTTACTTTGAGGGAAGTTATCCAAGAGTGGTGGATTACTCACCGGATTTACGAATTTGAATATAGGATTGGTGGGTTGATAAGATTGCTAGCAAAAATGTGGTGAGTTGACAAGATGGCTATTGGCTTGAATAGATAAACAAGATTGAAATGCACTTAAAAAGTAATTACTTTTTAAGTGTATATAAAGGTTGAAATAACAATGTCTATATATTATAATAAAAAGAAAAGGTGGATTTAGGTATGGATAAGGAAGATAAAGCCCAAAAGCAACCAATGGAGTTTTATAATATGTCAGATTTTCTTAGAGGACAATCCTCGAAATTGATCACAGGTTTATCAGATGAAGATAAAACTGCTTTTGTTTTGAAAAACGGAAAGCCTGTAGCAGTGCTTATTTCTCACGAGAGATACGAAAGGTTATTAAAAGCAGGAATAGATATAACTGAATACTAAATATAAAACAATTAAGAGATGAGAGAGGTTAAATGAATGGCCGTGAAAAAATCAGAATTGTATTCCCTATTATGGGAGGCTTGTAATAAATTAAGAGGTGGAGTAGAACCTTCAAGGTATAAAGATTATGTGCTTGTTTTGTTATTCTTCAAGTATGTATCGGACAGATATAAGGGGCAACGTTTTGCTGAATTTACAGTAAATGAAGGTGCCTCATTTGACGACTTGATTGCTGCAAAAGGTAAACCGGATGTTGGCGAAAGAGTAGATGTAATTCTTCAAAAGTTTCTAGAAGATAATAAGCTAGTAGGAGCGCTTCCTGATGTAAGCTTTAATAATCCGGATGAACTAGGTTCTGGCAAAGAACTAGTTGATAAAGTTTCTGGTCTTATTGCTATTTTCCAAAATCCTGCAATCGACTTTAAAAGCAACAGAGCTAGTGGTGATGACATCATTGGGGATGCATATGAATACTTTATGATGAAATTTGCTCAAGAGTCTGGTAAGAGTAAGGGACAGTTTTATACACCTAGTGAAGTGTCACGTATTATTGCTAAGCTTATTGGCATTGGCGATATTAAACAAGAGACAGGAAAGAAATGGACTCTTCATGATCCTGCGGCGGGGAGTGGATCATTACTTATTCGTTCAGCAGATGAAGCACCAACTGATGATAATGGTGATTCCATAGTTACAATATTTGGACAAGAAAAATATCCTGATACTGCTGGTTTAGCAAAGATGAACTTCATCCTACATAACAAAGGTACAGGAGAAATCAAAAGTGGGAATACATTAGCAAATCCACAATATACTGATGATTTTGGTGGACTTAGAAAATTTGATTTTATTGTCATGAACCCCCCATTTTCTGATAAAGACTGGACTGATGGAATTAAACCATCTGAAGATAAATACAAGAGGTTTGATGGTTATGGCATTCCACCAGAAAAGAATGGTGACTATGCTTGGTTTCTACATGTTCTAAAAGCGTTGGAAAGCAATGGTAAGGCGGGGATTATTCTGCCACACGGTGTTCTCTTTAGAGGGAACTCAGAAGAAACCATTAGAAAAGCGGTTCTTGAGAAGCGATACATTAAGGGGATTGTTGGTCTGCCAGCAAACTTATTTTATGGTACAGGAATTCCTGCTAGTATTATCATAATCGATAAAGAAAACGCTGATAAACGTGAAGGTATCTTTATGATTGATGCGAGCGATGAGTTTAAGAAAGACGGAAATAAGAACCGCCTACGTGAACAAGATATTGAGAAAATTGTGCAAACCTTTATTCACCAAAAAAAAATTGAGGGATACTCTCGCTTTATTACCTATAAAGAGGTTTTAGAAGAGAACGAAGGAAACCTTAATGTGCCTCGGTATATCCAAAAAATAGATGACACATTACCTCAAAACATTGCGTCACATCTTAAAGGGGGTATTCCAGAAGTCGATATTAACTCTTTAGAGAGACTCTGGAAAATATCACCGCAGTTAAGACAAGAGATATTCACTTGTGTTGATGAAGAACATAATATCTATAATCTTGCTATAAAACCAAATGAAATTGAAACAGTCATTTCTGAAGATGAAAATATAAAGGTTGAAAAGGAGACTGAATACAGTTCTCTATTTGAGACGTGGAAAAATAAAGTAAAAGATTCATTACTCAATATTAATACAGATACAAATCCAAAAGAATTAATTCGAAGCTTGGGTATTGAAATTTTGAGAGATTTTGAATCGGCAAAACTTCTAGACAATTACGATGTGTACGACTTCTTGCTTAACTATTGGAATGAGAAAATGCAAGATGATGTATATGTAATAAAAGCGAGCGGATATGATGCGGGACGTGAGATTGAATATGTATACGCTCAAAAGAAAGCTAAAGATGAAAATGGAGAAGAAATAAAAGTCGATGATACTTCGAAAATGAAGTCTTTTGAAGGTGCTTTAATTTCGAGAGACATTATTGAACAGGAGTATTTTGAAACTCATTTAATGGCTCTTAATGAGCTAATCGAAAAATCTGCATTGCTTGAATCTGAACTGGATGAAATGAGAGAAGAAGAATCAGGTGACGAAGGTTTGCTTATAAATGCTTTGAATGAAAAAGGTGACGGTATACCTAAAGCAAATCTGAATAAACAAATAAAAGAACTTGAAAGTAAAAAGACTTCTGAAGTAATAGATGACATTACAAAACTTATTGAATTATTTGACGCAGGCAGTACTTCAGAAATGGAAAAAATCGTCAAATCTAATATTGAGCTGAAGACATATGAGCTTAGAAATAAGAACGGTTCATTTGGAAAGGCTAAGTTAAGAAATGCATTAAAAGAAGCAAATGACAATGCAATAATGCCAGAAACATATGTTGAAGAATATAATGCTCTTCTTTCTTACCAAGCTAAGTTAACTGAAAAAGAAGAAGCTGATAAAGCGATTAAAGATTCTCAAAAAGAACTGGATGATCTAGTACTTGCTAAATACGGGGAACTAACGATTGATGAAGTAAGGCATTTACTTTTTGACAAAAAGTGGATGGCAAGGCTTGAAAGCGACATTATTGATGCGATTGACCAGGTGCTGAATTCTCTTGCCTCTAAGGTTTTCTTAATTGCTAAACGCTATGAGCACACATTAGGCGAGATTGAAGAAAAGACAGCTCAGTCAAAGGCTAAGGTGAAGTCCGCTTTAGAAAGGATGGGATACACATGGTAACTTATCCTTCTGATTGGGAAATTAGTCAAATTGATAAAATAGCTGACATTACTACGGGATGTAGAGATGTAAAGGATAGCGTTAAAAACGGTAAATACCCATTCTATGTCAGATCTAAAGATGTGGAACGTATAAACTTTTATGATTTTGATTGTGAGGCAGTGTTAACTGCAGGCGATGGCGGAGCAGGGAAGATTTTTCACTATAAAAACGGTAAATTTGCAGCCCATCAACGGGTATATGTTATTAGTAAATTTGAAAAAGTTGACGGAAAGTATTTTTATTATTTTTTCTCGAAAAACTTCCTGCAAGAAGTTGAAAAATATACTGCGAAATCAACGGTTGATTCTGTAAGACGTCCAATGATAGCGAATATGGAATTTCCCTTACCACCCTTCAAAGAACAACAAGCTATCGCTTCAGCATTATCGGATTTTGACGAGCATATCGACAATCTCACCGAACTAATTGAAAAGAAAAAAGCAATCCGTGACGGGGCTTTAGAGGACTTAGTCAGTGGTAGGACAAGACTTGATGGGTTTAATGGTGAGTGGATCAATGTAAAATTGTCTGACTTTGCACAAATTAATCCTTCTTCCGCACTTCCAGAAGTCTTTAAATATGTCGACTTAGAATCTGTCAAGGGAATAACACTCATGGGGTGGCGGGTTGAAAGAAAAGAAACTGCTCCATCGAGGGCTAAGCGACTAGCTCAATTTGGTGATATTTTCTTTCAGACTGTACGCCCATACCAAAGAAACAATTATCTATTCGAATTGTCAGATGAGGATGTTGTTTTTTCTACTGGTTACGCTCAATTAAGAACTAAGAACGATGCCAGATTTCTTTTTTTACTTCTGAGACAGGATGATTTTGTTAATGAAGTACTTGATAACTGTACGGGTACTAGTTACCCTGCAATTAATCCGTCAAAATTATCTGACATAAAAATATATGTTCCAATAGATAAGAATGAACAACAAGCAATTGCTGAAGTTCTGACAGCAATGGATGAAGAAATAGAATCTCTTAAAATAGAAAAAGAAAAAATGATTCAAATCAAAGAAGGTGCAATGGACGACCTCTTAACAGGCCGTGTGCGCCTTAATGTATGAGGAGGTAAAGGCTATGTCTGTTGATTTAGAAAGAAAATTGCAAAACAAGGTCCTTCACTGGTTAATAGATAAAGAGGAAGACGGAGGTCTAGGTTATACGTATCTCGGAAATCTAGAGGATCAGAATAACAAACCTATCAGAGAAGATTTGCTGAAGAAGAATCTTGAAAAACGTGGTTATTCGAAAGACCAGATTTCCAAAGCTGTAACTGAGCTTGTTTCAAAAGCGAGCAATCAAGTGGATAGCCTTTACCAAATCAATAAAGAGGTCTATTCCCTACTTCGCTATGGCAAGCAAGGTGTTAAAGACGAGAATAAAAATCGTCAAACAGTCCATTATATCGACTGGAACAATGTCGAAAACAATGATTTTTATGCTGCTGAAGAAGTAAGTGTTCTCTGCTTTAATCAAATAGAGAGAAAACGCCCTGATGTGGTGCTGTATATAAACGGTATCGCTCTTGGCATATTTGAGTTAAAGCGTTCATGTGTGAGTATTGGTGAGGGAATTCGTCAGAATCTCACAAACCAAAAAAAAGAGTATATTCAGAACTACTTTAGCACTACGCAGTTTCTCTTTGCAGGTAACGAAGCAGAAGGACTGAAGTATGGAACAATCGAAACTCCAGAAAAGTATTATCTGAATTGGAAAGAAGATATTAAAGCTAGTGATGAACTTTCTGCGAGTATTAAAGGTATCCAATCCAGAGAAAGAAATAAACTAAGGGATGGTGTAATTTCTCTTTGTCATAAAGAGAGGTTTCTTTCACTAATCCACGACTTTATTATTTTTGATGCTGGAGTGAAAAAGATTGCAAGACATAATCAGTATTTTGCTAATATTGCTGCTAGGAAAAGAATCCTTTCGGGTGAAGGTGGAATAATCTGGAATACGCAAGGTTCAGGAAAATCCCTAATTATGGTATGGCTTACTAAGTGGGTTATTGAGAATGTAGCAGATAGCCGAGTGGTAATCATCACCGACCGAGATGAGCTTGATGACCAAATTGAAAGCCTGTTTATTGATGTAAATGAAAAAGTACGAAGAACAAAAAGCAGTGCTGATTTAAGAGAGATTCTGAATAAAAATGATGATTCTATTATCTGCTCTTTGATTCATAAATACGGACATAATGCAGGTAAACAATCTGACGTGGATCAATATCGTAAAGAATTGATAAAAGACCTCCCTGCTGACTTTAAAGCAAAAGGAAATATTATAGCTTTTATTGACGAGTGCCATCGTACTAACTCGGGAAAATTGCATGAGGCTGTAAAAGTACTGATGCCTGAAGCATCACTTATTGGTTTTACAGGTACTCCACTACTCAAAAAAGATAAAGTAACGAGTCTTGAGACTTTTGGACCTTACATCCATACTTATAAATTTGATGAAGGTGTTCAAGATGGTGTTGTTCTTGATTTACGTTATGAAGCAAGAGATGTTGACCAAGACTTATCTAGTAAAGACAAGGTCGATTTATGGTTTGACAATAAAACCTTAGGTCTTACAGATAGAGCAAAGATACAGCTGAAACAAAGTTGGACTTCAATCAACAAATTATATAGTTCAAAACAAAGACTTGAGAAAATAGCTAGCGATATCATTTTCGATATGAACTTAAAACCTCGTCTAAAAAATGAGCGTGGTACTGCCATGCTTGTGGCCAACAGTATATATGAGGCTTGCAGATACTGGGATATTTTTACTAGCAACGGCTTTAACAAGTGTGCTGTTGTAACTTCCTTTGAGCCTTCAACCGCGAGTGTTAGAACAGCTACGAGTGATTTAAGTCAAGAGGGCGAAGAAGAATATAAGAAGTCTATTTATGAGCGTATGCTTAAGGGCAAAAAATTGTCTGAATTTGAGAAGGAAGTAAAAGAGCAGTTCAAAAAAGAACCTGCTAAGATGAAACTTCTTATCGTGGTAGATAAACTTTTAACAGGATTTGATGCTCCAACAGCGACATATCTATATATTGATAAATCTATGAGGGATCATGACCTTTTCCAGGCTATCTGCCGAGTTAATAGACCAGATGGCGAAGATAAGGACTATGGTTATATCGTAGATTACATGGACTTGTTTCGTAATGTTCAGCTTGCAGTGGCTGATTATACTGCTGAAGCTTTCGATAGCTTTGATAAGGAAGATGTTGAGGGACTTATAAAGAATCGCTATGACGAAGCTAAATCTGAGATGGTGGGTGCAATTGCATCGCTGAAAGATCTATTAGAAAATGTAAGCGATCCTAAAGACGATACGGATTATATTGAGTATTTTTGTGGTGAAAACAGTGAAGATGATGAAAACACTGGTCGCAGAGATATTTTATATACTCTTACAGCCTCGCTAACACGCTCTTTTGCTAACTGCAGTGATAAACTTGTGAGTGATTATGGCTATTCAGAGGGGCAAGTTAGCAGGCTGAGGAGTGATATTTCAGGCTATAACAAAATAAAAGAAATGGTAAAACTAGCAAGCTGTGATTATATCGATTTAAAACCATATGAGGCTGATATGCGATATGTCCTTGATACTTACATACGTGCAGAAGATTCTACAGTTGTAAGTGAACTCGGGAATATGTCGTTGGTGGAATTGTTACTTGAAAACACTTCAACAACACCAATAGAGGCCCTGGTACAAGGTCTTCCAGGTAATGAAAATGCTAAAGCAGAAATCATCGAAAATAACTTGCAGCATGAAATTGTAAAGAAGATGTCATCTAACCAAGTTTATTATGGTAAGTTATCAGAAATGCTCCAAGTACTAATCGACCAGAGACGAATAGAGGCTATGAGTTACGAGGAATATTTACGGCAAGTTGTTGAGTTGGCCCAAGCGATTTTGCACCCTGAAGACAGCTTGGATTATCCTGATACCGTTAAGACTAGTGAAGCTAGAAGAGCTTTCTTTGATTATTTTAATAAAGACGAGACTTTAGCAGTAAATATTGATAGTGCTGTCCATAGTGCATTACGTCCTGATTGGAAAAGGAATTTTCAAAAACAACAAAACATAAGGCTTGCTATATATGAAAATTTATTGGTATATGGTTATGACGAAGATGAAGCAACGCAAGAAACTGCTGCGGTCTTCGAAATAGCTGAAAGGCAGGCAGAATATGATGTGTAATGAAGAAATAATTGGTGGGTTGCCAATAGAAATTATAAAAAAGAAAAATCTTAAAAATCTCTATATTAGGGTGAATCCACCAGAAGGCAGTGTGACAGTTAGTACTCCTAGCGATTATCCTGATGAAGAGATAAGGCTCTTTGTATTAAAGAAAATGCCAGAAATCACTAAGGTAAGAGACAGGATGCTGTCACAGGCGCGTCAAACTGAGAGAGAATATGTTTCAGGAGAATCCCATTTCCTGTGGGGAAAGCCATATCGGCTACAAGTTGTCTATGAAGGAAACAAATACGAAATTTCAAAACTACCAAACAAGATAATATTGACTGCTCCCGAAAGATCAACTAAAGAATCAAGGGAGAGGGCATTCAATGAATGGTACAGAGAAGAACTTAAACGAGTGTTGGATGGGGTTGTTTCAAGGTGTGAAACAAAAACAAACCTCCATGCTAATGAGTACAAAATTAAGAATATGAAAACTAAGTGGGGTACATGCAATATTGATAAAAAAAGAATATGGATTAATCTACAGCTAGCCAAGAAACCAATAGAATGTCTTGAATATGTTGTTATCCATGAACTGGTACACTTGTTAGAAAAGAATCACACCCATAGATTCAATTCACTTGTGGAGGAGTTCTACCCTACCTGGAAAGAGGCAAGAAAGTTATTGTCAGAGTTGCCTTTGGATCATATTGAAAAAGGAGAACAGGTAGATTATGAAGAGGAAGATAACTCCAAGTGATGTATTCGATATCAATAAAAAATCAGGTGCTCTAATTCTTGGAAAGAATCGCCTTGATGACTATGCTACAAAATTTCTGACTAAATACTGTAAACAGGCATTGGTTGAACCGATGCCTCTTCCGGTTGATGACATTCTTAAGGATATGGGGCTTACTGTTCAAGAAGTTTATTTATCAAGCGACCTAGATGTTTTTGGATGTTGTTTACTTTTGGATGCAGATGTTGATATATATGACAGGGAAACAGGTAAATATTTATCAACTTCCTTCAGTGCTGGAACAGTATTAATTGACCCTTTGTCCGAGTCTTTATATGGTGAAGGCTCGAAAAGAAATACGCTCATTCATGAAGCACTACACTGGGAAAAAGATAAAACATATTTTCAAATTCTTAAGGTTAAAAATAAAAATGAATCTGAAAAATTATATCCAATTTTATGCCGACAATCCGAGACTTTCTTTACACCACCAGAGGGTAAGAACACAAAAGAAAATGAAGTTCGATGGTTGGAATGGCAAGCACATAGATTAGCTCCTAGAGTCCTGATGCCCAAAAATTGCTTCAAAAGGAAAGCGTTAGAGTTTATTGAGCAGTATAAAGCATCTGGTGAAAATACAATATACTCTTGTGACACCTTGATTGAGGATTTAAGCAGCTTCTTTATAACGTCAAGGCTATCAGTAAAATATAGATTGATTGAAGTTGGTTTAGAGGATATCATATCAGAATTCTCTGATTACAATGATGTATATGAAGAAATCAATAGTAATCAAGATTTTGTTAGATTAACTCCAGTTGAAGCATTGAAAATAATTGATTCAGATTCAACTCTACAGAACTGGATAACAGAGAGACATTTTGTATACGCTGACGGATACTTTGTACTTGCCAACAGCCAATATGTTACACAAAAAGATGGAAAACTCTTTTTAACGCCAAAGGCAAAGAAAAATCTCTCTAAATGTGTTATCAATATTCGTGAACAGAATTTTGTAACATACACTAATACTTACAAAGACTTGCTTGGGTATACGGTCCTTAAGAAGGTTGAAGGCATTGATAGTAGACTTCTTACGTTTCATCCTAAGTACCAATCCCCTTTACTGAATGAACCTGAAGAAACATATCAAGCATTTTCTCAGCAGCTAGCTTCTTATAATGAGGAGGAAGAAATTGAACTCATTAAGTTGCTTGGTGACCCTACCAAAACACTATGTAATTGTCTGTGGTTTTTGATGGAAAATAGAAAGTGGAATTATCCTGATAAGTTTAATGAAGAGACAGGAATCCACAAAAATTACCATGGTAGAATAAAAAATGATAAAGCCAACAATATGACAACGAACGTGTTGATGGCCATCTGTGTTGGTATGCAGTTATGCACGAGGATTACGCAAAAGCTGTTTGATAAATCAAATAATAAACTAGATTATTATAAAGATCCCGATAAGACGTATATTCGTATTATGGATACTATGCCAGGGCTTTCGCTTGATGATTTCAATGGTATTCTAGAGCAATGTGGTATTCAGGAACTAGGTAGTGAAATAAAAGAATAAATAAGTTGATAACTCGATGAGTTGGTTTAGGACCCCGAAAGGGGTTCTTTTTTTATGCCCAAATTTAGAAAAGACTGATAAATAGGCAAATTTGGCCCAACTCAACGAGTTGGTCGTGAAATTTTGAAACCTATTATATTTATAGATGTAAGGGACAAGCCTTACAAAAATATAAATGCGTCTAAAGCTGGCCAGCAGAAGACGGCGGATACATAAATGATTCGAAGATAGCCAATGACAGGCTGTTGGGTGAAATTTATGCTCCTCCGTTTTATTTCCTATACATATTTGTAGGAAGTAACTCTGTTGGTCATTGTTTTCCAAAGATTCATTAGTTCTCCGCTGTCTTCCAGGACGGGATTAGGAGAATCTAATGAGATTATCAATCAGATATGAGAACCAGTTTCAAAGCATCGAACTCAATGAGGAAGAAACTCAGGAGATGTGGGTCAGTCTTTCACTTGAAGGTGAAAATCTTGAAAAGGAAAAATTAATCCAAAAAACATTCGATGAAAAGTTCAACAAGCCGGAGTACAACATCTGGCACAGAGAAACCAGACACTTAACAACTCCTAAGGAGCGCTTCAATGACGATGGTGATGAATACGATACCTCGGAACCACTTATGAAAGAAGTTGCGGATGACAGAATTTTTAGAAAAAACGAAATTGAGCGTGCTTATCAGGATGATTATGAAGGTGTCTGCAAATGGATACGTACTGCTCTTGGCAAAAAACAGGATTGGGCAGATATGTTTATCGCAGTTCGTATTGACGGTGTGTCCATCCGAGAATATGCCAGTTCCATCGGTGTAAGTGAAAACAATATTACTCAGAAATTAAAGCGAGCAACAAAGAAATTACAAGAAGAATATAAATACCGTCAGATTTGACCTTCTCCCAAGGCTACTAGGTAGGAGGTCAAGACCTCCAATAAAAACACAAGGAGGTAATTCGAATGGAATTACAAGTTTACAAAAATGCAGAGTTTGGTTCTGTACGTACTACAACGATTGGCGGTCAACCTTATTTTGTAGGTAAGGATGTAGCAAGCATACTCGGTTATACAAATACCCGAAAAGCATTAATTGATCATGTTGATGAAGAGGACAAGGGGGTAACGAAATGTGACACCCTTGGTGGAAAACAGGATTTGATTATCATCAATGAGTCTGGTCTCTATAGCCTCATCCTCTCAAGCAAAATGCCAAATGCTAAAAAGTTTAAGCGCTGGGTCACTAGTGAAGTCCTCCCTGCTATTCGTAAACACGGACTCTATGCTACGGATGATTTAATCGCAAATCCTGACCTTGCCATTGCTGCATTTACTGCACTAAAAGAGGAACGTGAAAAGAACAAGGAATTGATGGCAGCCGTTGCGATTGGTCAGCAGCAGATTGCTGAGATGAAACCCAAGGCTACTTACTATGATGTGGTTCTTAAATGCAGGGATGCAGTCAATATCTCTGTGATTGCCAAAGATTACGGCTGGAGTGCCATGCGCATGAACGAATACCTTCATGAAAAAGGCATTCAGTACAAACAAGGAACTATTTGGCTTCTCTATCAAAAGTATGCTCCAAATGGATATACCAAAACCAACACTCATATTTACGAAGATAGCAAAGGTATAAAGCATACGAAAGTGCACACCAAGTGGACGCAAAAAGGCAGACTCTTTATCTATGAACAGTTAAAAGCCGACGGTATTTACCCGCAAATTGAGATGGAGGTGTGATATGGGAATCAATATGAAAAATGCAGAAGGGTATTATGACCCAACTCCCCATAAAGCACTTAGCAATATCACCCGTGAGGAAAAGGCAGTAGCAAAAGCTGCCTTTAAGCCCCTTGTCTATATTTGCTCTCCATTTAGTGGCGATATTGATAACAACAATAAGCGCACACGAGTATTTTGCCGTTTTGCTTTAGATAAGGGCAATATTCCGCTTGCTCCTCACCTTCTATTTCCACAGTTTATGGATGACAGCAATGAGAAAGAACGTGAGCTCGCTATTTTTATGGATATTATCCTGATGGGCAAATGCCAAGAGGTCTGGGTTCTAGGTGATGTTATCTCAAGAGGCATGAGTATTGAAATTGAAAAAGCAAAGAAACGCAGACAGCCGGTCAGATACTTTAATAAAGATTTCAAGGAGGTAGAGTCTCTATGAAGATAGCATATGGCAACAGCCGAATGGATAAGAAATGGAAAAACACAGACATCAGCTGGGAGGACTTTTGCTCCAGGGTTAAGACCACACAGCGTACTACTGAAACCGTAGAAGAATATCGGAAAATGAGAAAAGGTGGTCAAGATTCCATTAAAGATGTCGGTGGTTTTGTTGGGGGTCACTTAAAAGATGGCAGACGTAAAAAAGGAAATGTTCTATCTCGTTCTATGCTCACCCTTGATATGGATTATGGCACAAGTACTATCTGGGAAGAAATCTCTACCTTCTTCCCTTATCAGTGCTGTATTTATTCCACGCATAAGCATACCCCGGAAAATCCAAGGCTTAGGCTGATCATTCCTCTCTTACGTGATGTGGGAGAGGAAGAGTATGCTGCTGTTAGTCGCATGGTCGCAAAAGAAATAGGCATCGACCTTTTTGATGATACGACCTATGAACCGGAACGATTAATGTATTGGCCGTCTACCTCAAGAAACGGCATTTTTGTGTATGAAGAGAAAGATGGCTCCATTCTTGATCCTGATGAATTTCTAAATAAATACGATGATTGGCGAGACACCAGTACTTGGCCCGTATCCTCTAGGCAGTCAGAAGTACTTGATCGCTCATTAAAGGAACAAGCCGATCCACTTTCAAAAGAGGGAGTTATCGGTACTTTTTGTCGTAGCTACTCAGTAAGCACTGCAATCGATACGTTCTTAAAGGATATATACGAGCCTTCAGCAATGACTGGTCGCTATGATTATATTCCTGCTGACTCCAGTGCCGGTGTCATACTCTATGATGATAAGTTTGCCTATTCCCACCACGCAACAGATCCTGCAAGTGGGAGACTTCTTAATGCTTTCGATCTTGTTCGTATTCATAAGTTTGGTCATTTAGATGATCGAGCGACAGAAAGTACACCACCAAGTAAGCTACCATCCTTTATCAATATGTGCGAATTTGCCATTCAAGATGATGAAGTAAAAGCACAGTTTACGAAAGAGCGGATGGAACAGGCTACGATTGATTTTACGGAGGATAATTGGCAGACAGCACTTGAACTGGATAAGCAAGGAAAGATTAAGGACACCTTGGATAATATCGTTCTCATCATCCGTAACGATTCAGAACTAGAATCTATTGCTTTTAATAAGCACCGTGATGGAATCGATGCAAGAGACGGACTACCTTGGGAGCAAATGAA
>Ga0265295_1006538_pt1 | contig 14042 bp, 19 predicted proteins | sample Munlansysbiofilm_FD_192503 | JGI IMG/M metagenome (GOLD analysis project Ga0265295, IMG submission 192503) | Leachate microbial communities from a municipal landfill in Southern Ontario, Canada - Methane capture system biofilm | ecosystem: Engineered > Solid waste > Landfill > Unclassified ... | reverse complement strand
AATTTTTTGTTCATATTTTTTTAATCCTGAAAATAAAATATTATGAGATTAACACAACTCCTATTAATCTACACTTTCAGTGGTTTAATGTGAGTAAGTTATATTTATTAGAATTGATTTTTTATTGACAATAATGTAAATAATTAGAGTTTATTTTTCTTTACTTTGATAATATAAAGATGAATTTGAATTTTTTTAGTAAAAAGATATTAGAATTTAACTTTTAATTTTGAAATTTATATGGTAATGAAAAGAATTATTTTTATCTAAAGTTATATTACAATTATTAAATTTAGAAGTAAATTCTTCAATAAAGACTGTCCCATAACCTTTTTTATTATTATATTTTCTTATATTTTTACCATTATCTTTATACTCTAAGATAATCATATTTTCTTTTTGTGAAATATTTAAATATATTTCACAAATTTCTCCATAATTTGAATGTTTTATTGAGTTTGTTATAAGTTCATTAATAAGTAATCCTAAATCTTTTGTAATTTTAATATCTAAAAAAAAGTCATCTATTGAAACATTTATTTTGATATTAGGTAAACTTAAATGATGACACAGTTTTAAAAAGAAATTTTTTATATTTATTATTTCATTATCTTTTTGATTATAGAGCATATCGTGTACAATAGCCATAGATTTTAATTTTAAAATTATATTTTCGATTTTATTTTTAGTATAATTTGAATCTTCCTTGTTAATTTCCATTGATAACATTGCAATTAAAATTTGGAAATTATTTTTAATTCTATGAAAAATCTCTTTTAATAGTTCTTCTTTTTCTTTTAAAAGATTTTTAAGAATTTTATTTTGATCATTTATATTTTTTGTTTGTTTTAATATTTCATTTTCTAGTTTATTTTGATATTCTTTTTGAATTAAGTTTATTCTAAAAGCAAGTATTAAAGATAACATAACTAATTCTATAAATGAACCAGCAATAAATAAATATCTAAAATATATATTATTTGGTAATATCCCTATTGTCATGTACACCGCTTTTTAATTTGTGTTAAAAAACGGTTTGAATTGTTCCTTAAACTATTAAATTTATTAATTTATAGGAATTTGTTTATTTACAATCAAATTTAAACACTCATTACAATTCTTTAAACTTGTCCAAAAAACTTTTTCCCAGTTATTTATATTTAAGTCATCTAATCCATCTAATTCATACTGAATATTATCTTTTAGTTGTTCAAGAGTTACAGTTTTAAATTGATGTCTTTCTTTATCTATATATCTATTTTTAAATCTTTTAAATTTCTCATCAACAATTTGGTCAAGATAACGTGTCTTAAGATTTAAATTATCAAAATGATTTTTTACAATTTTATATTCATAGTTATAGGTAGCTTGTAAACTATCATCTATATAGAAGTTAAAATCGGGATAAATACTAGTTGTATGTACTTCAATTTTACATTTAAGAAAAGAAATTGTATCAATGAAATTATCAAAATATGGATTAATATATAAACGTTCATTATTATCATTCAAATATTTATCACCTTTATAATTGCTATTACATATAGAGCAAGAATGAATTAAATTTATTGATAATACAGAAAATTCAGGAAATATACTTCTAGGTAAATAATGATCTAAATGTGAAGGAGTATCTATACTACAATAAGGGCATTTCTTAGAAATATCTCTAATTGATTGTTTGAATTTTTTACTATGATTAGATTTAGAATCATATAATTTATAAAGACAACAATACAATTCATTATTTCTTTTTTCTTCCGAAAGTTTTTTACATTCAGTATCAGAAGCTACTGTATAAACTGTTTGTTCTAAGTTTTCTAAATTATGTTTATTAGATTCATAATCTGTAATTTTTGATTTTATTGATGCAATATTCTCATGAATTTTTTCTTTTCCTTCAATAATTACAGAATTCTCATCGTAAATGTAATTATCAAAATCAGAAGAATTATAATTAATAGGTATTATTTTTTTCATATATAATCCTACTAAATAAACCAATTATTCTTACAATATAATAAGAAGTCATAGTTTAAAATATTTCTGTATTTTTCTTCAAATTGTTCAAAATTTGTATACCTTGGCTTTTCTTTTTCAAACCATTCTATATGAAGTTTTTTATCTTTTAATATATCATCAAAAACATAGTTTGATATTGTCCCAACATCTCCACCAAATGTTCCAATGTTTGGATTTGCAATAATTACTTCATTTAATTCTTTATTTATTTTAATTACATTTATATGGTTTGTAGGAATTTCTCTTACTATGATTGGTGAATGAGTAGCTATGATGGAAAATGAATCAAACTCTTCAAGTATATCATTTAAAATTTTTATGTAATCTATCTCTAAATTAGGATGAAGTGTATTTTCAGGTTCGTCAACAAGAACAAGAGTATTATTTTTAATCAACGATAGTAAGTTTATTATTAAATCTACAAAAGTTTGCTGTCCAGAACTTAAATAGATTTTATTCGAACCATTAAAAAAATATAGCTTTTGCTCAAAATCATCAAAATTTATCTCTTTCACAAAATTTTGATGAATTACTTCGTTTTTTAGTTGTAAATAATCATTAACAAATTCAAAATTTTGTCTTTCATAAAATTCCTTATTCTTTATTACCTTTAATGAGATAGAAGTGCAATCAAAAGCTTCATTTAAAAATTCAATTACTTTATTTCTATATGCGATATCATCTAAATGTATAGTGTGTGCATAGTTATTTCGATCTTTTATATAGATTTCTTTAAATGAATTAAAAGTTGTTTCTTTGGGTGTATTAATGTCTAATTTATATTCTGTTAATTGTTTTATTAATTTATCTATCGTAATTGATATACTATTTTTTTCAATTTGAGAATCTTTTAATTCTATAAAAATTTCTTCTATAAAAGATAATACTGTATTGTCTTTATTAGCTTGCAAAAGTATGTTTTCAAGAGATGAATTATATTTATTTATTAAATAATTGATTATAAAAAAAGAACTTTTCTCAGATAAGAAACTATTTAATTCTATATCTTTTAATGTGGTAATTTTTTTTAATCCTAAGTATTTATAGTTAATATCAAGTTTTTCATTTTCTCGATTAACATAAAATCCTTCATAAGGGTTATATGCAAATACCATTAAGTTTGAAATAAAATTTGGATGGACATCAACTTCTGTATTAAACAAATGGGATGCTTTTCTAGAATTTATAAGGTATGTTGATAAAGATAAAAGTGTTTGAGATTTTCCACTACCATTTTTCCCTACTAAAATATTAATTCTAGAAGGTGTTTCACTTTTAATAAAGTTAAATTCATAGTCATAACTTCTTGAGTTTAAATTAAATTTAAAATTAAATTTTAATCTATTCTCATTTAATGTATCTCCATATAAAATACTTGCAGCTTCATCTAAAAGTTTTTTAGAAGATTGATCTCTACATAAAGAAGTAGTAAATCCCTTATGCTCTTTTAGTGATAATAAAAAATTTGTAGGTTCTTTTCTCTCAAGATATATAACATCATTTAAACTCATTAAAATCTTTTCAAATTCTTCAGGTGAATATAGTTTTATTAATTTTTCATATTCATAACCAAGAGAAATAAAATTAAAAGATTCTTTGACATTTTCAATATGTAAATATAAGTTATCTTGTAAAAGTGATTCTAATTGTTGTGAAGATGAATAAATTTCATCTTGATTATCAAAGAGTATTTTTCTTTCAAAAGTTCCATATGCTTCACCATCTTTAAAAATTTTTACATGAAATGTTGTTTTATATCCATAATCATCCCAATTATCACTTGATAAAATGTAACAATCTCCAAATTCTTCTGCTACTTTTTGTTCATCCTTCCATCTACAAAATAAAACAATACTCATTTAATACCTTCATAATAAAATTATAAATTTTAATTTATTTTAGTTAATTTATACTTTATCTTTTAACTTTTATCATTAATTAATAAATATAAATGATTATTTATAATATTGATTGAAAACAAAATTAATGTTAAAATTCTAACTAGTATAAATGTACGCTTAAGTTGTAAAGTGGCAGGTAACTGTGTTTGTGTATTCGAAATGCACCATTTATATAAAAGTAAATATTTGAATGAATCCAGTTTAATACAGGTAGGATGCTTATATCTCATAAGTACGGATGTTGGTTCGAATCCAACTGAATATTTACTTTATTAAGGCATTAGTAGGCATCAGTGTCGGTAGATGCGTTGTATCATAAATACAATGGGATGTGGGTTCAAATCCCACCGTGTCTTGATAATTAGGAGATATATTTATCTCCTATTATTCCCTTGAAAGATTTATTCTACTTAGTATATAACCATTTGGTATATCACATTCAAATTCCATCTTTTTAATCATTGAAAAAGGTTCAGCTTGGGGAGTATCTTCTTTTTTAACTTCTTGAAAACAATCTTTAAAATCCTCTTCTTTTGAAAAGTTTAAAGTATGTCCGGCGTATCTTTCTTTATTTAAAATAAGTATTTTTCCAATCTTATTTGCACCTTTATTATTATATTGTCCTATGCTCAACTCTAATGATGTTCTTGGTTCTAATATTTCTTTTTTTCCATTTATATATAGAATAGAAAAATTATTTCCTTGCTCTAGTTTTAAACTTAAATTACTCATAATTTTATCTCCTAAATCATACAAATATTTGGATATCCTGCAACTCTTACAGAATCATTTATATTTTTCATATTTTCTGAAACTAATTTACAATTTACAGAAACACCAACATGCACCATCTCATCTTCATTTGTTGCAGAAATTGGAAAAGTAGTAATTAAAGAACCATTTACAACAAATTTACCTTTATTTTTCCATTTTGTATTATCTAAAATTGAATCAGCTGGAGGATTTGATTCTCTTGCTTCATATACATACATTTCATGAACTACTTCATTACCTAATAGATAATCTTCTTTTGTAAAAATATACTCTTCTTTATATGCTGGATAAAATGTTTTTCCACCATCATTCGTTACTAAAGTTTCTCCAGGATAAACTGTTGTACCAGCTTTAATTACAACTAAAGTCTGTGTAGCTTTATTGTTTTCAATCATTATGTCATCAAGAGTTTTAGGTCTTGTTTCTAATGTTTTATACACTTCATTTTTTTGCATTTTTTCTCCTTTGATATTTTTGAATAAACTGCTTTTAGCAGCTTACAGAAAAATATTTAGCTATTTTTCTCATTACTTCTATGCTCTCTTATAATTTTATAAATCGTATTAAGACTTACATTGTATTTTGTAGCTAAAGAAGCTTGGTTATAGCCGTTAAACTCTTTTATAACTTCGTTTTTATAGTTTTCTTGAACTTTTGGAACATAGATACTAAAACCACCATATTTTTTATGAACCTTTTGTAAGCTCATTCCATCTTTTATATCTTGATAAATTTCTTTTATTTCAAACATTGTTAATCCTTTTTTAGTAAAATATCATCAATATATTTATCCTTTATTTTTTTCAATTTTTCGTTATAAGAATCGCTTTTAAAAATAGTTAGTAGTTCGTTATAAAGTTTGTAGCTATCCTTTTCTTGAACACTTTCTAAAAGTAATGAAATATGGGCATCTATAATTGTATAAATATATTTTTCAGGATTAACTTTATATGCAATTTTTATAATTTTTGAGTAGCTATCTGCTATTTGTGCTAATGCAGATGTTTTTTCCAATGGTTTTAAAGATTTATCACTATTAATACTTTTAATAGCTTGGTGCATTTGGTCAATAAAAACCGAATGAATGTCATTTTCTTTATTATCAAAAATACTTTTAATCTTTTTTGTTCTTAAAATATCCCAATCATTACCATTTTTTTTATCTTGGCTTTTGTATTGTTGTATAGTTCCAACTGTTTTATTAAGGATTTGAGCAATTTTAATTATCTCAAATCCTTCAATATATAAATCTCTTATATTATTCATAGTCTGTTCTTTAGTCATTAACTACCTCTTTTTTCAACCACTTTTCTAAGGCTACAATTACACTACTTGCTTCTTTTACATCCATTTGTTCAATATGCAAATAAAGATTTTTAGTAACTCTTTTTATAAAGTACATTAAATTTTTATAATCAGGAGTTTTTGCTGCTAGTTGCCACATTCCTACAATATAGTCAATTTGTGCATTAGTTGCTTTTCCAGTTCTATTTAAATGATAAACTCTTCCACCATCAAAGATACCTCTAGCTTGAGTTTGATTTATTTCTTTTTCAAAACCTATAAGAATTTCAATTACTTCAGCTGCTTCACTTCTATTTAATTGAGTTGAAGATTCAACATTAAATCTATAAAGTAATGCCCTATAATATTCATCTTCTAATCTTATTTTTAATACTAAAGCATGAATTTTTTTTATTTGAGCTTTTGTTATTGCACTATTTGGATATTTTAATTGAGTCATTTTTTTAACTCCTCTTTTGCGTATAGATGAAATTTTGATTTAATTAGCTCTAAGTCTTCTTGAGTATTTTCTAAAATAAAATCTGCACCTCTTATTGATAATTCTTTTAGTTCATCTTTATTTTTAAGAAACTGATAAAGCATCTCCATAGTTGCACTTGCTTTTTCAATTGCGTTGTCTAAATCTTCTACTAAAATTGTTAATTTACTCATTTTAGACCCTTTTCTATCTCAATTATTTCATCACTTAAAGAACTTAATTGTGCTAAAACTAAATCTTTAACATTCTCCATTCCAATTAAATCAATATCTGAAATATGATAATTATCTTCACTTGTTAATCTATGAATAGCTTTATCTGCAAAAAACAAAAAAGATATACTTGCTTTAATGTTTTCAATATTGTCAGCCACTTCTAATAATCCATTTTTCATTGTTTATCCTTTTTCAGATTTGATAATTTAAACTTTAATAATCCCCAACCTACTGTTTGTTCAACAGTTACAATTTTATTGATACAAGTATCTATTTTGTCTCTTAGCTTCAAAACCCTTGAAGTGTTATTTGATAACTCTAAAAGGTCTAATTCTTTTTGAATATCTTGTAATAGTTTTCTACTTTCTTCTAAAACTTCAGTATTTAATTTCATTTTAGCTTCCTATAAAAGTTTTTCAAACTGATTTAAAATAGTTTCAAATTCTATTTCAAGTTCCATTTTTATTTTTGCTTTTCCAAAAACAGTATCTTTATGTAAATTAATCTCACCATTTAAAAGCTGTTCATTCATTATCATATCTGCTTCATTTATGAACTGCTGCTTACATCTAAGTGCATTTAAGTTATCCCAAATTTGTGCTAAATCTACTTTCTCCATTTTATTTATCCTATTTTTATTTTAAATTCGTGTGTAAAGGTGTTTAATACCCGTTTAAAAATCATTATCTTTTCTTTTTAATACTCTTTATAGTTTTAGATATAAAAAGGCTAGATTTTTGATTTATTGGCATTTTTATTCCAATATCATTTTTGAAGCTTCATTTATCACTTCATCAGTTATATTTTCTAAACCTAATCCCAAAGCTAAATCTTTTGATTCCTCAAATAAAAATGTTGTTAATCTAAAATTACCATTAGCTAAAGTTTTAACTTTTTCAATACCATTTTTTGAAACTCCATAGTGATTACATACTATTTTTATATCTTCATCACTTAGACACTCTAAAGTGTATCTTCCTCTAATTCTGCTATCCACATAATCAAGTTCTCCTCTTGTATCTTTTAGATTTTGTTTAAGATGAAGAGTTCCACTTAAAATAATTGGAGTTTTTGACTCTTCCCAAATATTTCTAACCATATCTAGAGTTTTATCTTTTAGCCATTCGGCTTCATCAATCACAATAAATTTATTAGTTCTTGACAAAGTATTGATAACACTCTCAAACATTTGTCTACCTCTATTTTCAATTTTTATATTTAATTCATTACAAAGAATCTCTAAAAAATCTTTTGTTGTAAAAAGATTATTAGCCTTAATAAAAATTGCTTCAGGTCTATTTTTTATAAACCTTTTAATAGCTGTTGTTTTCCCATAACCAGCATTACCTGTTATTACAGATAATCTAATTTGTTCAATAGCTTTAACCATGATATGGTCAACATATTTTGTATTTTTATTCTCTATAAAAAACTCTATTTCTTGACTTTTATCTTCATTTGGTATAAAATTTTCAATGAAATTTTTTAATTTCTGTTCCAAGTTCTGCACATTACCTTTATAACTTCCCGCCAAGAAAGTAGAAATTTGTGCATTACTTACACCTAAATTGATTGCTAACCAACTTTGAGTTTGTCCATATTTTTCTAGAAACTCTTTTGTTTTATCAACCACTTAATAACCTCCTTTTTAAAGTTAAGCTTACAAATTACAACTATTTTACAACCAATAAAAATCCATAAAATAGGCTTTTACTGTATAAAGTTGTAAAGGTTGTAATAGTTGTAAACTTAATAGTGTGACAATTTGTCACACTATTAAATCTACCCAATAGCTCTTTTTAATATCAGCTCGTCATAACTAATTTTTGGTTTAGTATTATTTTCCTCTTCTTTTCTTCTTTTATACACCTCTAATGATTTAGTATGAATGTCAAAATTAGGTTCAGAATTTATAATCTCAACTTTTTCATGATATTTATTAATCTCTTTTCCTATATCTTCTAATCTTGCAATATTTCCACTATTTTGAGTTTTACCATTTCAACCAATCATTTCTATTGGTGTTTGGTCTTTAAATACCTCTTTTACATTTTTAATAATATTTGCTACATCATCAACATTTTTATATTTTGCAAAAAGTTTTCTACTTGATTTTTCCATCTCTTTTTGGTCTTGTTTATAGAAATTTCTAGCATTAATTGCTCCTTGTCTTGTCATCTTTTCAGTTGTTAAAGGACAAATCCAAGTTCCATCTAATGCAAATAAATAAGCTTTATCATGGTCTAATAAATCAACTATCATAATAAAGTCATCTCCGACTTTATTTCCAAGAAGTCCATCAAGATTGTTATAGATTTTTTTATTATGTCTAATACCTTTTTTACCAATAGTAACTTCAACTTGTTTTCCAAAGGCAAATACTAAGTTTTCAACATTAGGTCTATTAATGTATTCTTCATCTGCTAAATAAACTTCATAAGGTGTACTATTTAATGAACTATTAAAAGTGTTTGCATAAACATTATCTAACCATTCATCTAGTTTTATTGATATTTGAGCTATTGTTTCTATCTCTTTATCAAGAATATTTCCACTTAATCTATCTGATGTTGCTGTTTGTGATTTTATAGCTTTAAATTGAGCTACATTATGACCTTTATACCCATTTAGAAGCTCTGTGAAACTATTTTGTAAAGTCCCAAAATGTCTTTCAACAAATGGTTTTTCTTCTCCTGAATATGGAGCAGTTCTTTTATGTTCTATTCCAAATCTTTCAAGCATTGAAGTAGTATGTTTTGAGAGATAATCTTTTCCATTATCTGTGATGATATTTTCAGGAACACCTAGTTTCATAAATGCTTTATATAATAGTTCGGCTATACCTTGTGAGTTTGATTCTTTAACTATTCCTATTACTTTCATGCCTGTTTTAACATCACTAATAGAGATTAAATTCCAAGTACTCTCATTTTTACTAAAAATTGAGTTTTTAGCAAAAGCATCAAGTTGAGTAGAGTCAATTTCCCAATAATGGTTAGCATATTCTGCTTTTGCTCTCATATCTCCAAATGCAGGTAAACTACTATTTTTAAATGAATCAGGATTGATTAAATATCTCATTTCTCTTGTATCTTTTAAATCAGTGATAATTTCTCTTATTCTAGTTATACTTATCGCTCCACCAATACTTTTACTTATTGTTTCTTGATATTCTTTTGCTGAAAGCTCTCCTTTTTCGTAAGCTTCTGTATTTACTATCATATAGATATTTTTTGCAGTAATTCCAGCTTTTTTCACTTTAAATAAATCAATAACTAGCTGATAAATCCAATCTTTGATTTTATAATTAGAACCTTTTTCTCTTCCTCTTTTATCTATGAGTCCTAAAATTCCATCTTTTTCATAAGCTTTTTTATAATCTCTTATATTTTTTTTTGTACAGCTAAATTTTCCGCCTAAAATTTCTATTTCTTTTATATATTTACTTTTAAAATATTCTATAAAATCAGCTTCTTTTAATTTCTCATTTGGTTTTAAAAGTTTGTTTTTATCCCAATCTTTTATTACTTTTAGTTTTAAATCAACTCTGATTTTTTCCTCTTCTTTTAAGCTGTCTAATAACTTTTGAAATTTTGCTTCTAAAATGTGGGCATTATTTGTAATAATTAAATCACTCTTTAATAAACTTTCATTACTATTTGAAAGCTCATTAAAAGGTGTTTTACAAAATTCATAACCTTTTCCTACTAATTTTTTTCTAAAGTAGTATGTTTCATCTTTTATAATGATGTAATTTTGATTGCTATCTTTTGCTTTCTTTGCTAATAATCTCAAATAAGTATTAGTACTTTTTATTAAAATAGCCAGTTTATCAGTACTTATTATCATTGAATATTACTTAACCAAAAATTTAGACAATGGTGTTCTTATTGTTGTTACTAAAAATCCATTTTCAAGTCTTGTTTCTATAAGAGTATTATTTTTTATGTCTATAAGTTTATTTTCTATATGTGTTACATCATTTTTACCATATAATAAAAAATCCAAAGGTATATTTAATTGATTAGCAAATTTTATAGCCATTTCTATGGGCATCATCGTTCTACCTATTTCATAACTTCTATAAGCATTCTTTGATAATCCTAATTTTTTTGATACATCAACTTGACTAAGTTTTTTTGAAATTCTTAATGTTTTTAATCTATCTAAAAAATCTTCTTTTCGATAGTTATACATTTATAATCCTTTCTTTTGTTTTTTTTATGTTAGAATATACATTATGTGAATTCTTATTTCCTATAATGTTAAATAATATTACACATAATGAGAAATTGTCAAGGGATTTTAATAAAATTATGAATAAATCAATAAATGAAATCATTACACATATAAGAAAAGAACATAAATTAAGTAGAAAAGCTTTAGAAGAATTAAGCGGTTTTAAGGCTCGTACTATTGAAAGTTATGAACGTGGACAAAATCCTCCATCTAAAGAATATATTGAATTTATTAGTCTTTATTTTGGATATAAGAAAGAATATATTGAAGGAAAAATAGATGATAGAAGTGACATATATCTCAACAAAGGAAAGCAAACATTAAAAATTTATCAAAGTATCTTTAATTACGATAACCAAAAAATGTCAGAACTTTTAGAAATTTCTATTGAGGAATATATAAGTCTATTAGAAAGAATGGATGGTGCATGTTTTGATATAGTTATAAATATTTCTAAAAAATTAAATATAAAGTTTAATTGCTTAACAAAAACTAAGTTGATTGATGAAATTCAAACTTCAATTAGACATGATGAAAAATTTTATAGAAATAGAAATGATTACCAAGGTCTTATAGATGATATAAAAGAAGATTTAGATAAAAAAGATATAATCGATTTATTAAATAAAAAAGGTTTAAATATTACTCCTGAATATTATGTTTCTATAATTAAACAAAGAAATAATCCTGATATAATAACTCCTAATACTAAAAAAGAAAGTATTCCTGATAAATATAAGGATATCGTAGAGTTATTACCTTTTGCTCCAGATAATTTCTTAGAAAATTTAAAAAATAAGCTTTTAGAATTAAAAAGAATTCAACAATTTGAAGATCAATAAACTTAGCATAAAGTAAGTAAATTCTTTTTATATCTTGGTTCTGAATAATAGATATTTTTATCTGTAAGTTTTTTTCTTAATTCTTTTTGACAGGTGATGTTATTTGTTTTTTCCAATATTTTAGCTGAACAGCAAAAAGATTGAGTAGTATAAAATGTTTCTGTAAGTGTTAAGATTCTATTATCATCAGAAGCAAGGATAGAATTGGGCTTTGTTAATGATAAAGCAATTAATTCTATATCTACATCACTTAGTCTTTTTTTACCATTTTCTTTTAATTCTGCTAAACTAAATTTTTGACTTTTACTATTTAAATCTGCAAGTAAAAGAGTACAATCATATTTCTTGATATTATTTATATGTGAAATAAAATCAATAAATTCATCTATAGATAAATCTTTATCTAAATCAAACATTAAAACATTTGCTGATTTATGAAGTCTAACTCTGTAATCTGAATATTTTTTTGTACTTTTTGCTAAACCAAATAATTCTGAATCTGGTTTTTTATCTCAGAGTATTTTTCTTGTTGAGCATTTTTTATATAAATTATCATTCCAACTTTTAGAAAAATCAAAGCATTTTATAGCTGTACAAGTATCCAATATAATCATTTACTAATAGAGCCTATTAATTCAGAATATTTTCTTATAGAAATACTACCTTCATCTTTTAATTTTGTAAGTAAATCATTAATCTCTTTTTTTGAAGATGTAAATAAGCAACCATGTAAATTACCTATTTTAAAATCTTTTAAATCAAGTCCCAATTCAATACCTAATGCTTGTCTACTAATTCCATATTTTTTCATAACAGTTATAAGATTTTGTAAATTTGTATTTTCTTTTAATTTATCTAAATCTTTTTTTGCATTGAATAGTAAGAAGTTCTTTGCAAATTTATTAGCTCTTATATCTTCAGCTCTTGATTCTGCATTATAATTATCATTATTTGAAAATAAATCAAATGTATTACTATTACCTTGATCTTTAAAAAAGTGATACATTTCATGTAGTAAACTAAACATTGTTTTTGAATAAGCACTATTAAATGCACTAACAAATGTAGTTGCAGTTGTTTTGTCAAAATAAATACCATCAAAATTAAAATTTGTTTTATTTGAATCTAAAACAAAAATTTTTAATCCATAAATATTATAAATATTTTTAAATAGGTCATCAAAAATATATTTAGCTTGAATATTATCTGCATTATAAAGTTTATCTCTATAAGATTGATAATTTAGATCAGTAAATACTTTTGATACTAATTCTTCATCACTTAATCTAAAATATTCATGAGGAAAAGTTTGTTTTTTATCATTTAAAAGTTCTTGTTCTCTAAATAATAAAGCTATAGTTTCTAGATTTTGAATCAAAGAACTTGAAACTACTTCATTATTTGCTTTTTTAAATTTAGCTAATTGTATAGGTTGAAAATTACTATCAATAATAGAAGGTATAGTTAATTCAAATGCATTTAAAAAATTTATTAAATGAATTCTTTCTTTAACTGGATCACTTAATAATTCAGAAAGATTAATATGTAGTTTTTTTGCAATATTAGTTGCTTCTACATTATTAATAGATACTAAACTATATAGATTGTCTTTTAACAAACTCACTGCATCCATATATAGCCTTTAAATTTTTTTGTGATTTTCAATTGATAGAACAGAATAATAACTTAATATATTATTTGCTTGTGAATGCATGTAAGTTATTTAAATAATATGAAATATAACTAAAATATTTTATTTCTATTTAATTGTGAGATATGCTTTTCAGCTTCCAACTCTTTTTACCTTAAAAAAATAAATTAATGTTACAGCACTATTTTAAAAGCTAATTAAAACTTTTTAAAAATAGTTTAAAGTCTATTTGAAGGGCTTTTAAATAGTTTTTTAAATTTTTTAAACATAATTTTTTAAAAAAATTCAAATAACTCAAAAAATAAAAAAGAAACAACTCTAAAATGCAAGCTCATTTTGTGTCAAAATCAACCTCTAAAGCCTATAAAATCGAACTTACAAATAAAAAAACCTTTTAAGTAGTAAAGGAACAATTCAAACAGCTCTACACAAATGATCCAACAAACTCTTGGAGTGCAAAAATAAAATATATCTTTTATAAACCAGAATTTACAGAACAAAATATTTTATCTTATAAAATAACTGCAAATTTTGATGATATAAAAGAAAATGGTTATATTCCATCTATTGGACTTAGAGGAACTGCAAAAATTTATTCAAAAAAAGTATCTTTAT
>Ga0265295_1006537_pt1 | contig 14043 bp, 12 predicted proteins | sample Munlansysbiofilm_FD_192503 | JGI IMG/M metagenome (GOLD analysis project Ga0265295, IMG submission 192503) | Leachate microbial communities from a municipal landfill in Southern Ontario, Canada - Methane capture system biofilm | ecosystem: Engineered > Solid waste > Landfill > Unclassified ... | reverse complement strand
AAGTAAGGTAAATGGAAACAAAAGTTTCTACAAAAAGCATTTACTAGGCTTATAAGTGATTCATTTATAAAATAATAATACACTAAGTTCTATTTTATTGCAGTTGTGAGTGTACTTTAAAAACACTTTACCATTGTTGGTGATTTTAGCGGTAAGGATCCACCTGTTCTCATTCCGAACACAGAAGTTAAGCTTATCAGCGCCGAAAATATTTGCTTGGAGACGAGCCGAGAAGATAGGTCATTGCCAACATTTCATTCAAAAACACACCAAAAGGTGTGTTTTTTTATGAAATAAAGCCGACAAATTTTAGTAAAGGTCAAGGCTCGGGGCATTTGCTAGGATAGGCGCATAGATTTGCTATGTAACTATTCTAGCAAGTGCCACAGTTAACGATGAGATTTATAAAATTTGTCGGCTTTTGAATTTCTATTTAAGTATAATTTTAGCCTCAACCTTTACTAAAACTAACAAGTGTATTATTATCTAAATAACTTCAGTTAAAAAACATATTACTTTAGTGTGCGTTATAGAATTTTTTTACTTATAATTTTTTAAAAATTTAAGTTTTTTTTACTAATAATTATATACATTTTATGTTATACTTTAACAGTTAAATTGGAGATTTTATGACATTACAGGAAATACATAAAGAATATGATGAACTGCAAATAAAATATGGTGAACCTAATTTAAAAGCCGTTTATGGTGGTGGTTATGAAAATGAGCCTAATGTTTTGTTTATTTTTATGAATCCTACTGCTACAAATTTGGCAAGTTGTGAAAGTTGGAAAGGTATTAACGCTCCATTTTTAGGTACAAAAAATGTTTTTAAGTTACTATTTAACCTAAATTTACTAGATGAGCATATATACACATCAATTATAAATAAAAAAAATAAAGATTGGACAGAAGATTTTGCAAAAAAGGTATATGATAACATAAAAGATAGTAAAATTTATATAACAAATTTAGCAAAATGTACTCAAATTGATGCTAAAAGTTTAAAAAACGAGGTTTTTAACGAATATTTAAGCCTATTAGAAGAAGAAATTAAACTAGTAAATCCTAAAAAAATTATATGTTTTGGTAATCAAGTAAGTAGTATATTTTTAGGTAAAGATATAAAAGTGAGCCAAGTAAGAGGTAAGGAATTTATAAAAACAATAAAAGATAAAACTTTTAAAACATATAGTGTTTATTATCCTATTGGGCTAGGTTTTAGAAATATTGATAAAGTAATGGAAGATTTAAATAAAATATTAAGGGGTGATTTATGAAAAAAGTTTTAATTGCATATTATACAAAAACGAATACAACAAAAGAGTATGCCGAGTATATAAAAGAAAAAATACAGTCAGAAAATACTATTGTTGATATGTTAAAAATAGAAGAAATACAAAATTTAAACGAGTATGATTTAGTAGTAATTGGTGCTCCTATTAACGGTATGATGTGGAAGGAAGAAGCAACTAATTTTGTTAAAGAAAATAAAGAGATTTTAACTAAACTGCCAACTTTTTACTTTTTTGTAACATATATTTATGAAAATGGGCGTAAAATGTGGAAAAAAATGATAGAAAGTAGCATAAATAAGGTAAATAAAATTGTAACACCTGTTTCTAGTTATAAGTTTGGTGGTCGTTTAGAAACAAGAATGCCGAAATTTATTGAGTATATGTTTGGTGTTAAAAACCAACCACTTAATATTATGAACTTTAAAAAAGCAGATGAATTTATTGAAGAAATAAAGTTAAAATTAAAAACAAATTAGAGTATTGAATACTCTTTTTTATTTGGTTCTTGACTTTTAATTTTAGGCTATGTTACAATATATTTAGTTTAATAAAGGTGGAATTTTTAATTGAAAAATAAAAGCAAACATTACTGTGAAGAAGTTAATTATCAACTACAAGCAAAGTTAAGAGAATATGCAAAGCATAAAGGACCTATTATTGCTTCAATTACTAAAAAAAATGAAGAAGAAAAAATGATAGCCTTTGATGAAAGCAACCCTTATGTTGGTTTTCACTCTGAAGTTTGGAAAAACTTAAAATTAGTAGAAAAAGCACTTACAGTAATTTGGTTTTCTTATTTTTATGCTAAAGAAAATAATTTAGCGTCAGATTATATTGAGTTTAACAATGAAATTGAGCATGTAGTTATGCCTATTTTTAAAGAAGAACATAATTCAATTAAAGTTTTAATAAACCCTGCTCTTTTAAAAGATTTAACTAATCCTTATGATATTGGTGAAGTATTTCATCAATTTATACAAGGTTTAATGACTGCACAAATAGCAAAAGCAGTTGTAAATGCTGTAAATGGAAATTATGATAATAGTTTTTCAAAACTTACATTAGTAAATTTTGATGATTATTTAACACCTGGAAGAGATTTAAAAAAGTTTGCTAAAATTAGAAAAGTGCCTGTAAAAGCATTAGAGTTAATTATTTATGCGTATCAACAACCATTAGATATTGAGTTAAGAAAATCTTTAGAACTTGCAAAAGAACTTATAGAAAAAAGCGAAAAAGAAATAAGCGTAAAAGATATTCATTTTCCACTTTATTATGATTCGGTTAACTTAAAACAATATCAATCCGATAATGAATTTCATAAACTAATTACAGAAGAAGAAAAAGAGGCTATACTTAATAGTTTATATAAAGAACATATAAATGAAATAGACGATTTACAAAAATAATTTTTAAAAAGAGCGAGTGCTCTTTTTTTATTTGATTATTGACTGTAAGTTTAAACTGTGCTATTCTATAACTATTACAATATATAAAAAGGTATTTATGGAAAATCACGCAAAAGAAATTATGAAAGAATTGTTAAATAAACAATTAAACGAATTTTTTTCTAACCCAACAAATATTACTGTTAATATGAAAGAAGATGAGTTAGATTTTTTTGAAGAATTTGAAGAAAGTGCAGATAATGAAACTATAATTACACAAGAAGAAATTGACGAGTTTAATGCTGTAAATAAACCTTCAAATTTAGTAACTGTATCTTATGACTATAATACCTCATATGTTGGATTTCATTATTTTGCATGGAAAGAGTTAACAACATTTCAAAAAGCAGTTACAGTATATTGGTTTAATGAACTAATGTGTGAAGTTAATAATACTAATATTTATTCAGCAATAAACACCGAGCAAGATAAACTAATTGAATATGCTTACGATAAAGATGAAGATAAGTATTATATAGTATATAACCCACTTTATGAAAGGGCAGGACAATTTATGGGCTCTTTTGTTATGGCATCTATTGTATCAATTCATTTAAAAAATCAATTAGATATTGCGGTAAAAAATAAAAAACAAGGAATTACAAATAGTCAATTTGATGACCTAACCCTTGCAAACTATATGAATCCAATTAAAAGGCCTGATTGTTATGATTCGTTTATTTATAATGAAGCATTAACAGAAGCCGAAGAAAAAAAGGTTTTACTATATGCTTATCAACCTTTTGAAATGTTTTCTAAAAAGGTTTATGATATTATAAATGAATATTTTGAAATAAGTGAAAATATAACACAAGTTTACGATACTTTATTTCAAGAAGATAGGGCTAATAATGAAGAAAATAAAGAAAATTTAGAAAAACTATATAAAAAACACTATGCAAATTTAGACATTAAAAAACAATATGAAAAAGTTTATAAAAAAGAATTAAATTACTTATCTTCTTTAAGTGAAAATAGTCAAAATCAAAAATAACTTTTTATGTAAAAAGGAAAAATTAGCATGAAAGAAAATGTAGCTAATAAAAAAATGTATGCAGCAACTATTATGAAGCATATACAAGAAAAAATTAAAGAATTTAACCAAAATCCGCATACTATAGAAATAGATATTACCGAAAATGATATTTATGGTGTACAAGATAGAAATAGTGATAAAATTGAGGGCGGTTATATAGAATTAAAAAATGGAAAGTTTTTAAATATTTTAACTGAAGATGATAAAATTCTTCAACATGTGAGTATTGGAAACAACAATATTTATTTTGCTTTTCATAACTTAGTTTGGCCAAAACTACAGTTACATGAAAAAGTTATTACACTACTTTGGTTGAACGATTTTTTATCAAAAGAATATGGTGCTAAAAGGTTAGTTATCAACTTTGATATAAATACTGACGAACTAGTAAGTTATACAAATTCGTTAAATAATAGGGATGAACTAGTAATTAACCCAACTAAATTATTTGAAAACACTCTTGGTACTGATATTATGCAATCGGTTATGATATCTTATTTACACTATAATATAAAAAGTGAATTTTATTCAGTGTTAAATGGTAAAAATACACATACTTTCTCTAAATATGTTTTAGCCGATTTTATGGATTTAGGTGTAGATGAAATAGATAATTTTGACCCATATATAGAAGAAGATGATGATGAAATAGGTGAAGAATTAGCCAAAGAAATTATTGACGAATACTTTCAACCTATAAAGCAAGAGTATAAAAAAATATTTGAAAAAATGAAAGAGTATATGGAAATTGTTTTTCAATCGGTTCAAGTAAATGATGATTTATGGGAAGAAATAAAAGAACCTAATGAATTTTACTATGAAAAACTAGACCGATTATTTGAAAAATACTATCCAAATACAACTTTAGAAGAATATTTTGAAGAAAGATATGAAAATAAGTTAAAAGAATTTGATTTTTTAATAAATAAAGGAACAAAAATACCAGATTTAGAAAAATAGAGGTAATTATGGCAACATTTTTAGAAAACTTTATAGAAAAAATAAACAAAAATAAAACGATAAAAGCGTTAAATATTGCAGGCGAATCGGCATTTAATATTTTTAATAGTTATGAAGGCTTTGATGTTGCAACTCATTTAAATGAAGATGGAACACTTGCTAAAAAAACTATTACTTATAATAGTTTTGATAACGCTTTTCATATTAACATTTGGAATAATATGGATTTTGTTACTCAACTTGCTACTATATTTTGGTTTGAAGAAAGAGACGCAAAACAATCAAACCGACCAATGATAGACTTTAAGTTAAACGATGAAATTAAAAATTACCGTCTTACTGATAAAAATGAAATAATTGTTCCTGTTTTTATGTTTGATGGCATAGAAGGTTACTCGGCATATGGGCATATATATGAAGTTGCTTGTTTAGGTGCTTATTATAAAAATAAGTTACTATTAACAAAAGAATATGAAGAGGAGTATTTAAAGTTAAGCGATTTTGATAAAAAAGTACTACCACTTAATATTAAAAAACCAGCAGTAATTGATAAGTGGTATACACAAAAAATTATAGATTTTAACGAATTAACAGATGAAGAAAAAGAAGATAATAAAGAATTATTTACACAAATTACTGAAAAAGAAGAAGATCAAATTTTACTTTATTTACTTTCTCCAATGCAAAAACACTATAAAAAAGTTTATGAAAACATAATAAATATTGGAAACACTAACGAATATTATTATGGTGAAGACTGTAATTTTAGTCATTTTAAAGAAAAAATGGAGTTACTATATAAAACATTTGATGAATTTATAGAAGAAAAAACAAAAGAACAAGATAAAAATCAGGTTTTACTAAAATTATTATATAAATATGATTATTTAAAAGAAGAAAGTTATGAAAAAGAATAATGAACTGCATTTTATTATTGAAAAAGTAAAAGAAAAAAAGCAAAATCGCACTTTAAATAAAGAAATGAAACGGCTTGTAAGAGATGCATATTTTCTAGCGAGTCAAAATGAGTTTTGGGTTAGTTATCTTACACCTAATTTAGAACTAGACCAAAAAAAATTAAGCAAGCATAATTTTTTACTAGGGTTTCATAGCACTATTTGGGTGGGGCTTGAGCCAAATGAAAAATTAGCACTACTTATTATGCTAGATAAAAAATTGGTAGAAGAGCATGGCGATATTTTTACACCAAGTAAAATAGGTAAGTTTATAGTTGGAGATTATAATGAGGATAACTATTTTTGCAAGCGCGAAAATTGTGAAACGGTTTATTATATTAGTAAAGAAATGTTTGAAGAAAGCGATTCTTACACTGCAATTTATATGATTTATAACTTGCAAACACAAAGTAAAGCCTATGAAGAAATTGAGCATAAAACTATTGAAAACGAGTATTTAGAACAACTTAAATTTAATATGTTAAATCAAGTAAAGCGAACAGTTGCATTTAATAAGTTTATTATGGATGAAAAATTAACTTTTGAAGAAGCAGTAGAAGTACTTGAATACAGTTGTCAACCTAAAGAACAATTAACTTACTTTTATAAAAATAAACTTGAAGAAGTTTTTAGTAAAATTAGTAGTTCGGTGGGGTTAGGGCATATAGACACAACTTACGAAATAATTAGAGATGACATTGAACGATATGAGGAAGAAGAAAAAAAACTAATTGAAAAAACATACGGAAAAGGTATAACGCCTTACGAAGTTTATTTAAGTGCAGTAAATAAAAACGAATTAGAACGATAAATAATAATAAAAAACAACATATATACTATGTTGTTTTTTAAAAAATAAAATGATATATATTTAATATGTATATTCTTTATTTATTATTAAAAGATATTATAAAAGTCTTTTAAAAATTTTTATTTTACCACTTGACAATCTCGCGTTTAAAATGGTAATATAGGACAGTTACAAAATATTCCTCAGTAGCTCAGCGGCAGAGCACTCGGCTGTTAACCGATAGGTCACTGGTTCAAATCCAGTCTGAGGAGCCAATTTAAATTCCGCTCGCTTTTAGCGAGCGGCTTTTTTATCCGTCAAAACAAATTCTTTTTCGTGTTTTTAGCCCTATCAAAACATTAGCGGGACATTAAGTCCCAGCTAATAACTTGTTAGTGCTAAAATCATCAAAAAATCTTTTTGTTTTTACTATTTTATCGTTCCTATTTTGATTTAGAGTTTAATTTATTTTATATTAAGTGTTTGATGTTAGGTAGTTATAATTTCGTTGCGCGGGGTCACTGGTTCAAATCTTATCTTCCGAGCCAATTTAAATTCCGCTCGCTTTTAGCGAGCGGCTTTTTTATCCGTTAAAACAAATTCTTTTAAACCTTAAATTGTAATATATTATTTATAAAAACAATAGTAAATTATAAAATTACAAAAAAAATGTTATGTTATATAATTTTAATTATAAAAGCGATTAAATTGACAAATTTAGTGTTTAAATAGTATCATTTAAATAAAGAACTTAATTTTATAAAAAAACAACTTACTATACTATAATGATTTAGGTTATTTTTTTATTATTTAAAAAGGAATAAAGGTTTATGAATTTTAAAGAAGTTTTAAAAAAAATTTGGGAACAAACAAAAATTATAGCAAAAAAAGCATATCAAATATTAAAAATTGTATTTAAAAAAGTATATTATTTTCTTAAAGTATTGTTAAAGAAAATATATGCTTTTTCTTTAAAAATATTTGAAAAGTTAAAATTAAAGTATAATGCTTTACCTTTAGAAAAAAAGAAAAAGGTAAATATAATTACAGCCTCTACTGTGGGTGGAATAATTGTAATTTCTATTTTAACAAGCGTTATATTTGGTGGCACTACAAATAATACAAATAATAATATTATTTTCGGTGCTTCTACAGTAGAGAATGTAACTGCTATTAACACAGATGGTGGCAGTGTTACAGTTAGTGATGACACTTCTTTAATTGATGGACTAAAAGTTACTATTCCTTCCAATACATACAATATGCCGCTTGATTTTGTAGTAAAAACGCAACCTATTATTAAACATAATTTTGGGGCAAATTTTAATCCTATTACGCCTATTATTGAAATTAACAATGGTCATGACTTTGCAAATAAAGTAATGGAAGTAGAAATTCCTATTAGTTTATCTGCAGGTAAAATTGCTATGGGTTTTTATTATAATGAAGAAGATGAAACACTTGAGCCTATTCCAACTTTAGAGTTAACAAACGAAAAAATAGTGCTTGGTTTAAAACACTTTTCTAAAATTGTTGTAAGCGATATTTCAATATCTACCATACAAAATTTAACACAAGTTTCTTCTGGTGGGCTGGATACAGGGTTTATTCCAGCACTAGACGATTGGCACTATACAAACTATGGGTCTTATATAGCAACTGGAGGGCATTGTGCAGGGCAATCACTTACAATGTCGTGGTATTTTTCTGAAAAGTATAAAGGAGAAAATTTACCAAGATTATATGGTCGTTTTGATAATAATACTGAAACAGCAACTCCTAATTTTTGGTTAGATGATAGTAACGCATACCGTTTTTCTTCAGTAGTGCAAAATGCTATTGACTGGAGTTCTAATGCATGGATGGATTTTATTAACTACAGTGTAGCAAATCCTAAAAATGTTTTTTATGCATTTGCATATGCAATTCAAGTAACCAATTCACCGCAACTAATGGCTATTTTTCCTAGTGATTTTGGTATGGGTCATGCGATAGTTGCATATAAAGTGGAAGGTAATAGAATTTATGTTGCCGACCCTAATTTTCCAGGCCAAACAAACCGATATGTAGAGTATGACCCTGTTACTGAAACCTTTTTGCCTTATTCTTCTGGTGCTAATGCTTCTGATATTAGTAGTAACGGTGCAACCGCTTATACTAACATTGTTTATGTTGCAAAATCTGCGTTAATAGATTTTGATTTTATTGAAAAAAATTATAATAACTTAATAAACGATACTGTAGGAGATGATGTATTTCCTAGTAGCACAATTGAAGTTATGACTAAATATGATAGTAATTCTGCTAATATGGAGTGGCAAACTATATCAAACAATATAAAACTAGGTAATACTTACATAAACTCGTTAACTAACGATTTAAAAAATAAAGGCTTAATTCGTATAACACCTTCAAATAACAATATGGCTTATTCTATTTATTATGGAAATGATACAGAACCACAACAAAACCCAGTAGTATATTCTTCAAATGGAAGTTTATATTACGAAGTTAATTTGTTAAATGGTAATAATAACTTTGCATTTTTAGTAGAGTATGAAGATTCGGGAAATTATTATTATATTGATTTTATTAGAGTAAAAATAGAGTATTTAGAAGAGATATTAAAAAGCACTATTTCATTTAACACTAACGGCGGAAGCCAAGTTCAAAGTATAACACAAAACATAGGCTCTCAAGTTAATTCGCCAACAGCACCAACAAAAGCAAATTATCAGTTTGCGGGTTGGTTTAAAGACACAACACTTTTTGATGCATACTCTTTTTCGGTTATGCCTAGTTCAAATATTGTTTTATATGCAAAATGGATTCCTAACAACTTATTACAAAATGTAGTAGGAAAGTATTATCTTTATACTATAGATGAAAGTAAAAATTTAGGAACGATAGAATATCACTGTTATGAAATTTTTGCAGATGGAAGTTATAGTGAAACTTTAAAATTTGTTAACAACTCAAACTTAACAACCGATAGTGGCACATGGACACTTTTACAAGATAGACTAACTTTTAATAACGGAGTAGGCACTTATGAGGTAATTGCTGATGGCGAATTTTTAAATGATTTACCGACAGAGTTATCAATTTATGTTTATAAAAAGCAAATAGTAACAGATATATCTGTAAAAATTACTTTTGAAAGCAATGGTGGTAGTAGTGTTGCAGCTATTATACAAAATGCGAACAGTAGTGTTACAGCACCAGAACCACCAACAAGAAAAAATTATTATTTTGCAGGCTGGTTTAGTGATGCAGCATTAACAAATCCTTTCATTTTTAGTAACATGCCAACTAAAGATATTATTATTTACGCAAAATGGACGAGTAGCGCACCTACAACTGTAAATATAGCCTGTGCATTTCATAGCAATTATGTTTATAGCCCACAAATATATACAAGCGAGTATACAATAGGCGACCCATTCCCATATGACTATTTAGAAAGGTGGAAATTAGATAAGTCAGGGCATAAGTATGGTGGTTATTATATAGATGCAGAATGTACTATTCCTTTAACTTATTTAACAGTTCCAAATGAAAATGTTTATGTATACATAAAATGGATTCCACTAACAGAAGCGGAAATATTAGTGAGATATGACCAAAAAAATTTAAGAGAAGATTTAGAATATAACTATATTATATTTTATGCAAATAGAACTTTCATTCAATACTATAAATACAAAAATAGTGTTACTAACTATCAATCTCCTGGTACTTGGAGTTTTATTGAAACAGAAACGGGTTTAAGTTTTTATGGACTATATGAAAGTTCAGCATTCCCTGTTAACTTTGTAATTTATGAAGATAGATTATATACAAGTAATGGTGAGTGGATTAAAGCAAATTAAAATAAAAAAAATCACAAATAATTGTGATTTTTTTAAAACCTACCTTCGCCCCACCAATTAGGTAACAGTTCTTTTAATGTAACATATTCTTGAGTTTCAATATTAGTTAAAATTTGCATATCTTTATTATCTTTGTTAAGTTGCATTAAATATTCTCTACAAGAGCCACAAGGATACCTCAAACTACCTTTTTTATCAATGCAAACTAGTTTTACAATTTTACTTTCGTTATGAGTTATCATTTGATTTGCTGCGTTCCTTTCGGCACATAAGCCTTGTGAGCATTTACTTAAAATGCAAACGCCGTAGTAAACATTTCCTTTGTCGGTTAAAATTGCACTAGATACTTGACCTGCTTCTACAAAAGGTGAAACATCTCTTTCATTAACATATTTTTTTGATACTTCTAATAACTCGTTAAAATTCATTTTTTTCCTCGGTGTTATAATGTATTTTTATTAAAGCATAATATATATGTTTTGTAAAGAACTATTAAATAATTTATACAATATATTTTTTAAAAAAATATGTTTTAAAAATTAGCGCTTTTAAAATAATTATGATATAATAACTAAAAATAAAAACACAAAAAGGTGAAACTATGGAAAATAATTTATATTTTTCTTTTTTAAGTTTGATTATGGAAGAAAAAAAAGAAGATGCAACTTCTTTTTCTTTAAACTTACTAGAGAAAAAAACAGTGTCAGTTAAAGATTTTTACATTCAATTTATAATTCCTAGCATGAAACATATTCGCATAGAAAAAGAGTTAGGCAAAATAAAAAACTGGCAGGAGCGTAAAAAAGAAGGAATATTAAAAACAATAATAGAATGCACTTATTCTTATATTGTAAAAGAAAAATCAAACAACTTAAATAAAAAAGTGCTAATTGCATCGCCAGAAGGTGAATATGAACAAGTAGGAGCAATGATTGCAAATAATATTTTTGTTTTACTTGGTTTTGAAGTTCATTATTTAGGTGCTAACTTAGAAGAAAATGAAATTTTAGAGGCTATAAAAAGTGTTAAGCCCGATTACTACACAATAGGGCTTAAAAATTATTATAATGCCTTTGAAACAAAGCGTTTAATAGAAAGCATTAAAGAACTTATGCCAAAAATTAAAATTATTGTTGGTGGTCCTGTTTTTAAGAAGGAAGATGTACAACATTCTTTATATTACGATTTTTTTGTAAGAAGTTATGAAGAATTATTTGAACTAGCAAAGGAGATAAAAAATGAAATTAGCGTTTAATATTGCAATAAGATTTTTAAAAGTCTCTAAATTACAAACGCTTACAATTATTTTAGGTATTGCGGTTGGGGTTTCGGTTCAAATTTTTATTGGCTCACTAATTGGCGGGTTACAAAAAGATTTAGTTAATACAACTATTGGTAATGCCTCACAAATAACAATAAAAAATGTTGATACAGGTTACATACAAAACGATAACTCTTTAATAGAGCAAATTTACACTTTTTCTGACAACATAAAAATTGTAAGCGAAACAGTGGATGGAGCAGGTAGTGCAATTAAAAACACTAAATCACTTCCTGCATTATTAAGAGGTTTTAATTTTCAAAATGCCGAACAAATTTATGAGTTTAGTGAAAGAGTTATATCTGGCGAACTACCTACTAACTTAAATGAAGTAGCAGTAGGAAGTGGGGTATTAGAAGAATTAGGAATTAACTTATATGATACTTTTGAATTAAATGTTCCACTAATTGGAAGCACAACTTTAACAGTTGTAGGTGTGTTTAGTTTTAATGTAAGTCAAGTTGATAGCAGTTGGATAATTAGTAATTTATTAACTGCACAACAAGTTTTAAATTTAGGTAATGAATTAACATCTATTGAGATGCAATTAAAAGATGTTTTTTTAGCAGAAGAAGATTCGGTACTAGTTGAGAGTATGTTTGTAGATGCGGTAAACTATGAAATAACTAACTGGATAGAACTAAACGGCGAACTATTAAGTGGTTTGCAAGGTCAAAGTACTTCTAGTTTAATGATTCAAGTTTTTGTTATGATTAGCGTAGTTTTAGGTATTTCAAGCGTATTAGCCATTAGTGTTATGCAAAAAAGTAAACAAATAGGCATTTTAAAGGCTATGGGTATAAAGGATAAAGATGCAAGTTTTGTATTTTTATTTCAAGGTTTTTTACTTGGTTTACTAGGTGCAATTTTAGGAGTTTTATTAGGACTAGGTTTAAGTTACGCATTTAGTACTTTTGCGCTAGATAATAATAGGGAACCAATCATTAACTTATTTATTGACTATGGCTTTATTACAATTTCTGCTATTATTGCCACTTTAGCAAGCACTTTTGCTTCTTTAATTCCTGCTCGTAAGTCTTCTAAATTAAGTGTGATAGAGGTGATTAGAAATGCATAATATTATTGAATTAAAAAACATTAACAAAATTTATGGTAGTAAAGTAAAAACACAAGTTTTGTTTGATGTAAGTTTAGCGTTTGAGGAAAAATCCTTTAACTCTATTATTGGTCAAAGTGGAAGCGGAAAAAGCACTTTACTTAACATTATGAGTACACTAGATAAACCGAGTAGTGGAGAAATTGTTATAAATGGTATTCAAACCACTAAATTTAAGAAAAATCAATTAGCAAATTTGCGAAATGAAACTATAGGTTTTATTTTTCAATTTCACTATTTATTGCCAGAGTTTACAGCCTATGAAAATGTGCTAATGCCTTACCGTATTAGTGGCAAAAAAATTACTAAAGAAGTGTTAGAGCGCGCTAATGAACTTTTAGAAATTGTAGGACTAACCAATGTAAAAAATAATTTAGCAATAAATATGAGTGGCGGGCAACAACAACGAGTTGCTATTGCAAGAAGTTTAATTAACTTGCCAAAAATCGTTTTTGCAGATGAACCAACTGGTAATTTAGATAGTAGAACAACCGAGCAAGTATATGAACTACTGAGAAAAATAAACGAAAAATATGGTACCACATTTATTATTATTACTCATGATAGAAATATAGCCGAAAAAGCCGATCGTATTATAGAAATTAAAGACGGAAAAATTTATATGGATATTAAAAAATAAACAAAGCCTTATATTTTATAAGGCTTTTTTTATAAAAAATGTTTTAAATTAGTTTTATTATGTAAAAAATAAATCTTGAATTTTTTTAAAATTTATATTATACTTAAAATAATTAAAAAGGTATTGGTATGAACAAAAAAACTTTAAATATGATATCTGAATATTTAGTACCAGGAAAATTAGAGATTGACTCTAAAGTGTTTTTTAAGTATAGAAACTTGCGCCCTGTAAGAAATGTTTTAAAAAAGGGGCTTGTTTTTGTTTCTTTAGTAGGGCTAGGTTTTACTACATTTGAAGTAGGGCGTGAAATATATGAAGAGGTTACAACTGAAAATAAATTAGTTAATATTGGACCCGTTTTATTTAAAAATAAAGAAACAAGGCCGCCAGAAGTATTATATCAAGATATTGAAAATGCTATTTTAAATATGGAGGGCATTGAAAGAATATTTGAAGGTAATTTAGAAAAAAACGAAAAACACGAACTAATTATGAAAGTAATTAAAACCATTGCGGATGAAGCAAATATTAAAACAGATGATTATTCAGCGGTGGACTTTTTTCCAATATCAACAGCTGGTGCTTATACTCAATTTAATTTTAAT
>Ga0265295_1006536_pt1 | contig 14044 bp, 5 predicted proteins | sample Munlansysbiofilm_FD_192503 | JGI IMG/M metagenome (GOLD analysis project Ga0265295, IMG submission 192503) | Leachate microbial communities from a municipal landfill in Southern Ontario, Canada - Methane capture system biofilm | ecosystem: Engineered > Solid waste > Landfill > Unclassified ... | reverse complement strand
TCATGATCCTGGACGACGCCTTTCAGCATCTGAAGGTAGCCCGGGACATCGACATCGTGGTCTTTGATAGCGAATTGGGGCTGGGCAATGGCTTTGTCTTGCCAGCGGGATATCTGCGTGAGGGGCTTTCTGCCATCTCCCCACAGAGCATTTGCATTTTGCATCAAAAGCCCTGGAGCAGGGAAAATCCAGAGCTACAGGCCAGGCTATCTGCCACCGGCGCATCGGTGTATGAAGTGAAAAGCAGTAGTGGAGATATTCTGCGCAAGGGCAAGCGCGTTCGGGTGCAAGATCTGAAGGGCAAGAAGATCACCCTGCTCTCTGCCATCGCCCATCCGGAGTCTTTCGCCAAAAGTGCCCAGATGCTGGGCCTTGTCTATCAAAAGCAGCTTACTTTCCCAGATCATCATAACTTTACGGATCCCCAAAGTCTGGCTCTCTTGAAAGCAGATGATAGTGAATACTTGCTCTGCACCGCCAAAGATTTTGTAAAATTGAGCCAGGATTTCCGGGACAAACTGCTGCTGCTCACCATGGAGACTACTCTGCCGCAGGAGCTTATAGAGGATATTCTCAGCCGCTTGAAAGCTTAGGCTTTATCCCTCTTCCTCACGCATTTTAGCGATCCGGGAATAGATAAACTTGTGGCTTCCGGCTTCCACCAGATTCTTGAGCTTATCAGCTATCACCTCTGCCTGATCCAGGTAATCGATGGTATTCAGTCCGCCGGCGGCATCGCATTCCCCATTTTGAACCAGTAAGAGGATTTTATTACGGAGGTTCGCATGCTGCTCATTGATGCGACCTTCCATCTCGAAGATTTTGAAGCTCAAATCTTCCTGAAAAGTCTCCAGATAATCCACACAAAGATCCAGCATAAACAAGATCTTGGCATGCAGATCATCGATCATACCGATGAAATCTGCACTAAGAGGCACCTTTTGCGCGGTGATCTGATAGTTCAGGATGCGGTTCACTTCTTCGGTAAAATCGCCAATCTTCTCAATATCATTCACCGTGTGCAGGAGGGCGGGGATCTTTTGGATGATGTCATCGGCATTGGTTTTTTCGTTTACTGCCACCAGATAGAGGGTGATTTCTCTTTGCAATTGATCGATCGCTGCTTCAATGCGGCTCACCCGGATCTGCTTTTTATAGCTTTTATCTTTGAAGGCTTCATAGCTCACAACGAGGCCGAGGCGCACCAATCTCAGCATTTCGCGCATCTCTTTGAGGGACTGTCCTATAGCCAGTTCACTATTGGAAATCAGGTGATAATCCAGGTGTTTGGGCTCGCCCAGGCTCACGGTATCGATCTTATCCTTGGGGATGATCTTAATGGCAGCTTTGGCAAAGAGGCCGGCAAAAGGCAGGCAGATAATGGTATTGAAGATGTTGAAAAAAGTATGGCCATTTGCAATGTGGCGTGCCAGATTTACACCTGAAAAGACGTCTCCCGGGGTGATACGGTTGATGATCAAAGTGTAAACCCCCAGATAGGTCAAAAGAGCAAAGAGGATGGTGCCAAAGGAATTGAACAGAGTGTGCACCAGGGCTACGCGGCGGGCTGCATAATTCGAGCCTATTCCGGCCATCCAGGCGGTGATGGTGGTGCCGATATTATCTCCAAAGACCAGATACAGCGCACCTTCAAAGGGAATCAGACCATTGCTGGCCAGCACGATGACGATGCCCACCGAAGCCGCAGAACTCTGGATCATCATGGTAAAAAGAGTTCCTGCCAGAATACCCAGGAGCGGATTTGTAGAAATATGCACCAGGAAGTCTTTCGCTGCCTGCGATTCGCGCAGGGGCACCACAGAAAGGGTCATCTGCTGGAGCCCGATAAAGATCAGACCAAAACCAATGATGATGAGGCTCCATCGCTCCATCTTGCGACTTTTGCGGATAAGTAGAAAGATTACCCCGACGATGATGAAGGCAAAGGCATATTGACCGATATTAAAGGCAATCAATTGTGCGGTGATGGTGGAGCCGATATTTGCTCCCATGATCACACCTACAGCCTGGCTCAGAGTCAGAATTCCCGCATTTACAAAGCCGATCAGCATTACCGTGGTGGCGGAGGAGCTCTGGATCAGAGCGGTGACGGACATGCCCACGATCACGCCTTTTATCCGGGTATCGGTCAGCTTCTTCAGGGTGCGGCGCATTTCATTTCCGGCCACGGCCTGAAGATTGTCGGTCATCTTATTCATCCCAAAGATGAACAGAGCCAGACCTCCGAAGAAGTTCATAATCTGCAATATCGTCATATTTTAAGTATCCTCATGCTGTCGATAGGGTAGTTTTCGTGCTGTGGGGATCTGGTCAAGGATTTTATTTGTTTGCCGGCATATTCTGGGGTGAAGAGCGTTCAAAACAGATGGCTATTCTATTGATGCTCTTCGGGAGAGCTCAACTCTATGATCGGAGGGAAAGGAAACAAGGATCATCGAAATATAAAAAACCCGGAATCAGTTTCCGGGTTTCATTTGGGGAAATAGTATTACTTCTTTGATGGAGTCATTTTCGGTGAGCAGCATCACCAGCCGGTCGATGCCGATGCCCTGCCCTCCCATTGGAGGCATGCCATATTCCAGGGCTTCCAGAAAATCTTCATCCACCACATTGGCTTCGTCATCGCCCAGGGCGCGGAGTCTGGCCTGAGCTTCCAGGCGTTCACGCTGATCCAGGGGATCGTTCAGCTCGCTAAAGGCATTGGCAAATTCACCTCCGGCAATGATGAGTTCAAAGCGGTCTGCCAAGAGCGGATTACCCGGCTTGGCTTTGGCCAGCGGTGAGATCTCCTTGGGAAAATCGCAGACAAAGGTGGGCTGGATCAGGGTATGCTCTACAAAACGTTCATAGATGATGGCGATCAGCTTGCCTTTGGCACTGCCCGCCGGAATCTCCAACTCATGCTCTGTGCAGAAAGCGGTGAGTTTATCCACCGTGGCTTCCATCACATCGATGCCGGTGGCTTCTTGCACCAGGTCTGCCATAGCTGCCCGGCGCCAGGTTCCAGCCAGATTTACTTCGTGACCATGATAGCGATAAATGTCTTTACCGATCACGTCTGTGGCCAGATGCTTCACCAGAGCTTCCACCAAATCCATCATGCCCTGCAAATCCGAATAGGCTTCATAGGATTCCAGCATGGTGAATTCCGGATTGTGCGTGCGGTCCATCCCTTCATTGCGGAAGTTTTTCCCGATCTCATAAACGCGCTCAAATCCGCCGACGATCAGCCTTTTCAGATATAGCTCCACGGCGATTCTGAGGTATAGATCCACATCCAGGGTATTGTGATGGGTAATGAAAGGCCGGGCATTGGCTCCACCATACAGGCTCTGCAGGATGGGGGTTTCCACTTCGATATAATCCCGCGAGTCCAGGAATTTGCGGATCGCGGAAACGATCCGCGATCTGGTGGCAAAGACTTTGCGATGCTCAGGATTCAGCAGCAGGTCCAGATAGCGTTTGCGATAGCGCAGCTCGATATCAGAGAATTCGTCGTAGCGGATGGCCCGCCCATTCTCGATCTTCTCTTTCACCGTGGGCAGAGGGCGGATGTTTTTGGACAGCAGCTTGATACAGGTGCATCTCAGGGAATATTCGCCGGTCTGGGTAAAGAAGGCGGTTCCTGTGGCCTGCACAAAGTCTCCGGCATCACAGAGCTTGAAGAGCTCATAGTTCTCTTCGCCCAATTCTGCTTTGGAGACGTAAAGCTGGATTCTGCCGCTATCATCCTCGATATTGCCAAAGCCAATTTTGCCCTGGCGGCGCATGGCTACCAAGCGCCCAGCCAGGGTAAATATTGTGGCATTTTCCACAGAGCCATCTGGGTCTGCCAAAATCTCGGCAATCTTGTGGCTACGCGCACTTTGCACCGGATAGGGATCGATGCCGAGGGCACGAATCCTGGCCAGCTTCTCTTTGCGGAGCTTGATAAATTGATTTTCGGCCATTATATTTTACAGGTCTTTAAAGGGATTGTCCTCGACCACAGCGCTCTTTTCATTGGCATATTTGCGCCATTCTTCGTCACGACGAGAGCCACGGCGTCCACCACCATAACCATCACGGTCACGATCGCGATATCCACCATCACGGCTGCCACCCATGCTGCTGGTATCTCTGGGGCCACCGCGATCTTGTGAACGCGGGCGGCTGGCTGCGGCAATCTCTTCCGGGGTGCGGTCTGTGTAATCCAAAGTGATGCGATGACTTTCGCGATCGATAGCGGTTACCATCAATTGCACGGTGTCACCACTTTTGAAATTATCGGTCATGCGCATTCTGGAGCGAGGCAACAGGCCGGTAATACCTTTGGTTACAGTAACGAAAAGGCCGAAGTTTGTAGATGATTCCACAAATCCTTCAAAGGGTTCTTCGAGCTTGATAAGTTCAGAGATATTATCCCAGGGATCCGGCTGCAAAGCCTTCAAGGAAAGGGATATCTTCTGGGTGTCTGAATCGATTCTAAGGATCTGCACCTGCACGTAATCTCCTTCTTTGAGGATCTCACGGGGGTGGGCGATATTGCGGTTGCGGCTCATCTCGGAAACGGGAATTAATCCTTCCACTCCGGGTTTGAGCTCGGCAAAGGCGCCAAAATTGTGCAGACGCAGGACGCGGCAATTTACTTCATCGCCTTCCTTCATCTCGCTCATGGCGGAGATAAAGGGATTATCCTGCAGAGCCTTGAGAGATAAGGCTACCTTATCTTCTTTGATGGAAAGGATTTTCACATCCAATTCCTGTCCAGATTTGAGCACATCCTGGGGTTTGATCACGTGTTGCCAGGAAATCTCGGAAACGTGCATCAGACCTTCGACTCCGCCTATATCGATAAACGCGCCAAAGGAAGTCATACGCATTACTTTACCGGGAATCACTTCCCCTTCTGTAAGCTTGGACAGCAGCTCGGTTTTCTTCTCGAGCGCTTCCTGTTCTGCCAACTGTCGGTGGGAAACTACGATCCTGCGACAATTTTCCGAACACTCTATCACCATGAAATCCAGGCTTTGGCCGATGAACTTTGTGGTGTCATCGACTGGCCTAACCGAAATCTGCGATACCGGGCAAAATGCACGGGCACCAAGGATATCTACGTTGAATCCACCTTTGGTGACTGAATATACCTTGCCTTGGACCGGAATCTTCTTTTCGAACGCATCACGGATGGACTGCTTGTCCACGTGCTGCTTGGTGAGGCTTTTGCCAACTACGAAGCCTTGATCATTTTGATCGACTACGTAGCCTTTGAGTGTGTCCCCAACCGCGAGGTTGAGGGTGCCTTTATCATCGGAATATTCGCTGATCTCAGCATAGGCATCAAACTTGCCACCGAGGTTTAGGATCAAGAAAGTATCTGTGATACTAACCACCGGCGCTTCTACGACATCGCCTTTTTTGATTTCTGCTGTGTTTTGAAAGGATTCTTCGAGCATACGAAGATAATCTTCTTTCATTTCTTTTAAAGCAGCTTTGCTGCTGGTTTCTCGCACCTTGTCTGACATAAGTAACTCCTAACTACATTTCAGAGTCCACGTTTTGTGAAAGCGGTATTTTGTAAAGCCTTTTGTTTGTTTGCACCAAAAATAACTTGTATTCTCTAAATGTTTTAGGCTCTGGATTGCGGCCGGAATTGTCCTGCTGACAGTGCGTATTTTGCTCAAAACCGCTCTAAAAGAATATAGAAGGAGCTTCAAAAGCACTGGGAGAGGCCCTGCAGCCCAGCCCCTGCCTCTTTTTAGATTTTAAAATGTCTTCAACTCAGGTTGACTCAGATTCTCAAGTCAACTCGAATCGAAATTATCATAGAAACAAGCCAGGTGAAAGAGGGAGAACCGAGCCGGGCAGAAAATTCTTTTTGGAGCTGGAAGGGGGTATGAAGAGGGAGTTTGCCGAGCTAAAACAAACGGTTTATCAGAAAAACAAAAACATCAGCTTGACAGAAAGCTAAGTGCTTATTTTAGTGTAAATCGAGCCCTGAATGTGGTTTTGCATATATCGCACCAAGGCACGTAAGTCACTATGACATAAGTAAATATTAATAGCATATATTTAAGGAGTTGCCATGTTTTCCTTAATCCGGAAAAGAAACGGACAAATAGTAGATTTTGACCAGAACAAGATCACTCGCGCCATCGAGAAAGCCGCCTCTGCCAGCGGAGATTTTGACTATGAGATGGCCCAAAAATTGTGTTTGCGGGTGATAAATCTATCCTTACAGACGATCACCGAAAACATCCCTGATGTAGAAAAGATTCAAGACCTTGTGGAAGAAGTTCTACTCGCCTCCCCCTACAAACAAACGGCCAAGGCTTTCATCATTTATAGGGACCAGCACGCCCGCCTGCGGGAGATGGTTTCCAAAGCCGGAGTGAAGCTGATTGATCAGTATCTGGAAAAGCTGGATTGGCAGGTAAATGAAAATTCAAACATGGCCTATTCCCTGCAGGGGCTGAATAATTATATCGCCTCGGAAGTGAGTAAAACCTATTGGCTCAATAAGATCTATCCTCCGGAAATCCGTGAGGCCCACGTATCTGGCGATCTTCATATTCACGATCTGGGTCAGCTCAGCGTATATTGTGTGGGCTGGGATCTGATGGACCTTTTGCAAATCGGTTTCTCTGGGGCCGAGGGCAAGGTGGAAAGTGCTCCGGCAAAGCATTTCCGCAGCGCTTTGGGGCAGATCGTTAATTTCTTTTATACCCTGCAGGGCGAAGCGGCCGGAGCGCAGGCCTTTTCCAGTTTTGACACCCTGCTCGCGCCTTTTATCTATTATGACCAGCTTTCTTATGCAGAAGTCAAGCAGGCTTTGCAGGAATTTGTCTTTAATATCAACGTGCCCACGCGGGTGGGTTTTCAGACCCCCTTTACCAATATCACCATAGATCTGTATCCGCCCAAGCTCTACAAAGACCAGCCTGTGATCGTCGGTGGAAAGCCCCTGGACAAGTGCTATGCAGACTTTCAAGCCGAAATGGATATGCTGAACAAAGCCTTCCTGGAGGTGATGATCGAGGGGGACGCCAAGGGCAGAGTCTTCACCTTCCCCATCCCCACCTATAATATCACCAAGGATTTTGACTGGGAGAATCCCGCCATCGAATATCTTTGGGAAGCCACCGCAAAATACGGCATCCCTTATTTCTCCAACTTTGTAAATAGCGATATGGATCCCAATGACGCGCGCAGCATGTGTTGCCGTCTGCGTTTGGATACCCGCAAGCTCCAGGCCAGAGGCGGCGGACTCTTTGGGGCGAATCCGCTCACCGGCTCGATCGGAGTGGTCACACTCAACCTGCCGCGGGTGGGCTATCTGGCTGAAAGCGAAGAGGATTTCTTTGTTCAGATAGATAGAATCCTGAATCTGGCCATGTCCTCTCTGGAAATCAAGCGCAAAGTGCTGGAAACTTATACCGAAAGCGGCCTGTATCCCTATACCCGTTTTTATCTGAAGAGCGTCAAAGCCCGCTTTGATAAATTTTGGGAAAACCACTTTTCCACCATCGGAATCATCGGCATGAACGAAGCCTGTGAAAACTTCCTGGGTGTGAATGTGGGCTCGCCCAAGGGACGCGCATTTGCCCTGAGAGTGATGGACTATCTGCGGGCACGGCTCATTGAATTTCAAGAGCTTAGCCATAATAATTACAACCTGGAAGCTACTCCCGCGGAAGGAACCAGCTATCGGCTCGCCCTTCTGGACCGGCAGAGCTATCCCGGCATCAAAAGTGCAAACAGCCAGGAGGAAACTCCTTTTTATACCAATAGCAGCCAATTGCCGGTGAACTATTCCGATGACGTCTTTGAAGTGCTGGATTTGCAGGATGAATTGCAGACCAAATATACTGGCGGCACGGTTCTGCATATCTTTGGCGGAGAACGTCTGGAGCATAGCGAAAGTGTGAAGAACCTGGTGAAAAGCGTGTGCACGAACTACCGCTTGCCTTATTTCACCTTTTCGCCTACCTTCAGCATCTGCCCCCAACATGGCTATCAGGTGGGAGAACAGGCGATCTGTCCTCAGTGCGGAAAAAGCTGCGAGGTATTCTCCCGCATCGTGGGCTATCTGCGTCCGGTCTCGCAATGGAACGAAGGCAAAAAAGCAGAGTTTAAGCTGCGCACCACCTTCGATCCCCAAAAGCAGCATCATCAGATGAAACACCAGGATATCTCGCTGTTATGAAGATCGGCGGCTTTCAGAAATTTTCACTCTTGGACTATCCGGGAGAGCTTTCCGCCATCGTCTTTACCCAAGCTTGCAATTTCCGCTGTCCCTATTGCCACAATCCGGAATTAGTCTTGCCCGAGATCTATTGCCCTTTGCTCAATACCGAAAAGGTCTTGCGCTTTCTCTACCGCCGCCGCAGAAGACTAAGCGCGGTGGTGGTCACAGGGGGAGAGCCCACTCTGCAAGAAGACCTGCTGCCTTTTTTAAAGATTCTCAAAGCCATGCGCTATAAGGTCAAATTGGATACCAATGGCGCGTATCCAGATGTGCTGGCACAGGTGATCTATGTCAAAGCGGTGGATTATGTAGCCATGGATATCAAAGCACCCCTGCCTCTATATAAGAAGCTGACCCGCAGCAAAGTAAAGACAGAAGATATCATCCGCAGCATGGAACTGATCCGGCTCAGCGGTCTCGCCTATGAATTCCGCACCACCGTGGCCCCGGAAATCCTCTTTGGCGATGATCTGTTTGATATTCACCAATTGCTCTGCGCTGGTGACCACTACTACCTTCAACCCTGCCACTATACCACCACTCTGGATGATCTGAAGGGGCATGTGCTGCCTGAAGTGGATTTGAAACAAAATAAAGAATATCTGAGGTTGCAGGATTGGGCGGAGAAACATAGGGTTCATTTGGAATGTAGGATGTAGAATTTAGGATGTAGAATGTAGGATGTAGAATTGTAGTGGCGGACTCCTGTTCCGCCAAAATTGTTTAGAGGGTATCCGAATCTATAACCTTCCTTGAAAGACGAAAGGTGGGGGTTTGAACCCCCACGCCAGAAAAGCTACCACCCGCCCCAAGACTTTTTCCCGGCCTTTGAAGGCCGGGCACACCGCAGCTATGGCTCTAATCCTATACCTTATCCCAACTTGGCAAAAAGAGAAGCATATCTACCCCCAATTCTCAAATTGACCTCCTTCAAACAAATCACAGAACATCACCCCAAGTTTCCCCCCAAACAAATACCCGTCTTTGGAAAATGCCAGCACGACAAATCAATCTACCGAATACAAAAAAGCCCCGGATAATCCGGGGCTTTTGATTTATGAGCTGTATCTATTTCAGATCCAGCCTCGTTTATTCCATGAGCAGCATCTTGCGGGTGGCATTGTATTTACCAGCATTAAAGCGGTAGAAGTATATGCCGCTGCTGAGCGGAATGCCATTATCGTCACGAGCTTCGAAGACGATGCTGTGGCGTCCGTTTTTCACAGTTTCATTCAGCAAACTACGCACCTTTTGACCTTTGACGTTATACACATCCAGGCGCACATTGCAGGGCTCCAGGATGTCGTAGTAGATGGTGGTAGTGGGGTTGAAGGGATTCGGGCTGTTGCCCTTCAGGGCGGTGGCGGTTACGGGGCTCAGTTCGTCTTCACCAGCAGTTCCCGCCAGCGTGATATTCAATGTAGTATTCTGCTGAGGTGAGACCACTACGTTTTCTACCGTAACGCTGTGGAATCCCTGAGCTGATACGGAAACGCTGTAAGCGCCCACTGGCAGCACCAGGGAATAGGCTCCGGCACTATTGGAAGTGGCTGTATAAGTACTGGCAGCCACTGTGGCTCCAGCAATGCCTTGTCCATTACTACGCCGGATAAAGCCGACGATGTTTCCGGTGACGTTTTCTTTGGCCAGAGGATTGGAAAGCGCGGCAGGAGAGCTGACGCCGGCTGTGTAGATAGCCTTTATGCCCCAGCGGTAGGTGGCATTGGGCAGGGTTTCCCAGCCTTCATCTTCGAAGCTGAGGATGCTTTGCAGTTCGTCATTGAGCAGGCTCCAGCTTGCTTCATTGGCTTCCTGACCGGAGACAAAGCGGTAGATTTCGTATCCTACCAGGACTCTGCTCTCGGGGCTCTTGCCTTTTGACACGCTGGGGGCATTATTGTTTCTGGAAACCTTGCCACTCCGGCTGTTTGCTTCTGCGGCCGGCATATTGGAGCTCAGCACAGGGCGATTTTGCCTCAGAGCAGGGCCCTCAAAGCTGACTGTGGTAATGGCATTACCGATGTAGATATTATCGATAAACCAGGGGTTCCACAAGCCATCATTGGTGGGTGGGTCTTCGGCCTGGAAGGCCAGAGCGAGCTGTTGTCCGCCGAAGGCAGCCAGATCCACTACGATCGGTGTGGCATAAGCGTTTAGACCGCCTACTTGGGCACTGGCATCCCAGAGCACTTGCCAGCTATTTCCGCCATCCGTAGAGAGCTTCACATAGTAGTGGTCTTCACCGTCCGAACCCAGGAAGACACGGGTGTCGAACTTCATATAGGCGTCTGGAGGGCAATTGAAGGTGGGTGTAACGAGCCATTCATCCTGATGCTCGTAAGACCACCATAGACCAGTCTGGAAGCTGCCATGAGTAGGTGTGGCATTGGTCTCACCAGCTATTTCGATGGTTCCCAGTCTCTTGAAGGTGGGGTAGGCACCCATGCTGTTTTGAGGACCGGTATTGGTGATGATCTGAGACCAATCCTGAGGCGGGAAGGCAGTTCCTTCAAAGCTCTCAAGAATCTCGACAGCGTTTGGATCCGGTGCTTCCCACTCCAGCAGAGCCGCGGTGTAGGTGGTATTGAGCTCTGCTACTACACTGTGCGGAGCATAAGCGACTTCATTAAGGGTGATGGTGGGCATCTGATAGGCTGTGCTGCCTACATCGATGATGCCGGTGGTGGAAGTGTAGCCGGGGCAAGAGATGATGTATTCATAGCTCTCGTTGGCATAAACCTCAGGGAAAGTGAAGGCACCATTGCCACTTGAGCTTTGGGAGTAATTTGCATATCCGGTGAGCGCGATCACCGCTCCGGCAATGCCGCTGCCTGTATCCGATGCTATGATGGTGCCGTTTACAGGTACCTTGGGCATCGGATTCATATTTGCATTCATCACGGCTTCTTCATCTTCTTCCAGCTCAAGTACCTGGGTCTGAGAGATGTATCCGTATTTGCTGAAGTCCACATTATAGGTATTCGGCAGAATGTATTGGATCTGATATTCGCCGGCTGCATTGGTGGTGGCCGCATACCCAGCGTTCGGAATCTGCACCGATACACCTTCCAGAGGCGCATTATTGGTGCCGGTAGTCACGGTTCCGCTGAGGTGACCTACTCCACCAGGGATACCCAGGAGGGTAGTCATGGGGAATTGGCCAGACAGGACGCCGGCGGTAGGCGGTACGGCTGGATCGTATTCTATGGTATCGCTGTGTGTTTCACGGGCCCGATTGTTGCCGATGGTCTGGGCCTTGAATTTATCAGAAGAGCTGAAATAGGCTCCATCCAAGGGTCTCTGCACGGTAATGAGCAGGTTTTCCCCATTCAGGTACATGAAGGGTTCTGCAAAGGGGATGGTGATTGTGTTCTCTCCCGAGGGATAGTTCACGTTACCATCAAATACCAGGGTAGAATTATTAGTAATGGGAACCCAGCCATCAGCCAGATTCTCCAGAGTAGTGGTTTCAAACCAGATCTTGGTAGGCTTATCGGGCAGGTCTGTCAAGAAGTTGTTATAGAACTGGACAGCATTGACAAAGCCCATGAAGTTACCCAGTTCTGCAGGATAGATGATCATCTGGAAGAGGCTGGCCTTATAGTACATATACATTGGAATATTGGCCAGTTGATCTCCATTGCCCACAGTGTAGGCAAATTGACCGGCCGGCATCACCAGCAGGCTGATGGGAGGGGTTTGGTCGTTTGTGGGATTGGAATCATCCGGCAGCACCACTTTAGCAAAGATCTGGATAGGCCCTTGTGCGGTAGGATTCCAGTTTACCGCAAAATCAATGGTCTGATCCACTGCGATAGCGGGTCCGGCTACGGAGCTGAGCTCGGTGGTTCCAGACATGATTTTCACAGTGTAAGCACCAGCAGCTTTGGGAGCTGTGCCGGTATTCTTGATCCGAACCGTATATTCAGAAGGGGTTCCCACTGTGGGGGTGGTATTTCCGCTAATGCTAATTGCGGACATATCATTCGGCTGTTTGCGGACGTTATTTGAGAATCCGGCATTGGATTCTACATTGTTGGTATAGATCGTTTTCACAGCCCATTTGTACAGTCCATCCGGGAAGCCGGGCCAGGCGGGATCCACAAAAGTGGTATCAGTGATCATGGCAGGAGTCAGTGAAACCCACAAGTTGGGAGTATTTTCCTGTCCATACTCCAGACGCCAGACCTTATATCCCAGTGGGAGGCGGGAGGGGGTGTGAATAGGCGGTCTGGGCATATCCTGAACCAACTGTCTGGGACTGCTTGCTATATTCTTTGCAGGGTGAAGGCTGGCGGCTCTTTCTTCGGTCAGTTGAGCAGATTCAGGTCTGCTGGGGAGCCTGAAACCACCTGGGATGATTGAAGGTGAGGAAGTGTAAGCCACGCGATCGGCGGGGCCGATGTAGATATCATCTATGTACCAGCCAGCATAGTTCACCACTGTGGTGGAGACCCATTCAAAACTTATCTCAGCTTCTGTGAGGCCTTCATAAGCTGATAGATCTATAGTAAGCTCTTGCCAGGGCATGAATACTGCTTCGGCACTGGTTCCCCAGACTTCGGTTCCATTCACCAAAATTTGACCATAATCCCAAGTATTGTAACCATCCATGTGATGCCAGAAGCTAAGCACAGGATCAGAGAAAACACTCAGATCAAAGCTCTGTCTTAAGAAAGAGCGTTCTCCGGATACCGCACAATTTGCATAGGGACCATAAATGTTGGTTCCGATCATGCCGGTTCCAGAATACGCTGTTTGAGGTGGCACCTGTGCGTAGGTGGAGCCGGAGGGGTCGTAATTGGTGACATCATAGGTATTATTCCATTGCCAGTCACCATTCGGGTAATTTGGCAAGCCGGTACCAGTCCAATTCGAGGAAGCTACCCAGCCACCGTTGTCAAGTTCGAAATCGAAGAAGTGGAAGTTTCCGGGAGTACCGGGAGCACCCCAGATCAGGTTTACTGCTGTTTCGGCAGCATTCACAGTAGCGGTGATGCCAGAAGGCGGCAAGGTGAGTTCCAGAAGGTTGATGGTGCCCATGGCATAGCTCGTGGAGCCTACTATGATAGTTCCGGTGGCAGTTTGATATCCGGCTCTTGCTATTGTGTAATTATAGGTATTGCCAGAGAGCACATTCTCTACCACAAACTGCCCTGCGGCATTGGTGTTTGCAGTGTAATCCAAGGGACCGCGGAGGGTGATCACTCCATCACTCAGACCCACAGCGGGATTGTCACTGCCCACGATAGAGCCAGTAACGCTTACCGAGGCAGAGGCAGTCATTGCGATATTCACTGTAGTGGCCTGATCTTCCACGATGCTGAAGGTGGCAGTATGGTCTTCATAGCCGATCTTATGCGCGAGGAGAGTATAATCTCCTTCCAGTATATGGGAGAAGCCGTATTGACCGGAGGCGGAAGTGGTGGTCTGATAGCTGTTGTCTACCACACTGATGTTCACATCTGCCAAGGGGCTGCCAGCAGCGGTAACAGTGCCGGAAAGTGAGCCCATGCCATCCACAGTCATAAAGAAGGTGGTTTTGGGGAAGGTGCCGGACAATGTTCCTGCAGCCGAGGGAGCCATGGGATCATAAACGGTGCTATCGTTTTGCAGTTTGCGGGCACGGTTTGTGCCCACGGTCTGGGCTTGGAAGTTGTCACTTGAGCTATAATATGATGCATCCAGGGGGCGCATGGCATAGAGCACCAGATTATCACTGAAGTAATTGAAAGGCGTAATGAGAGGAATGGTGATGGTGTTTTGCCCCGAAGGGAAGTTCATCGTGCCATCATA
>Ga0265295_1006534_pt1 | contig 14047 bp, 9 predicted proteins | sample Munlansysbiofilm_FD_192503 | JGI IMG/M metagenome (GOLD analysis project Ga0265295, IMG submission 192503) | Leachate microbial communities from a municipal landfill in Southern Ontario, Canada - Methane capture system biofilm | ecosystem: Engineered > Solid waste > Landfill > Unclassified ... | reverse complement strand
AGAGGTTACCGAAATATCAATAATTTTATCAATATGATATACTTTATCGCTGGTAAGCTAAAATTCAATTTTCCACACAATTTCACATAGACCCAAATAATACAATATATATACAATGGAATTACTAACAAAAGAACTAATTCAGGAGCTGTTGTCAGCAGATCAAGCTCCTTGTCTTTCGCTTTATATGCCAACGCACCAAACATATCCCGAGAAACTTCAGGATAAAATCCTTTTTAATACGCTTGTTAAGCAAATGGAGGAATCGCTGATGCAGAAATATTCAGCCGTTGAAGTGCAAAAACATCTTGAGCCCGTAAAAGCCCATGTTGACGACAATACTATTTGGGAACACACCTTAGACGGATTGGCTGTCTTCAGTGCAAAAGGAATATTTAAAGTTGTCGGACTACATAAATCTGTTCAGGCATTGGCAATGGTGGCCGACAGTTTCCATACCAAACCACTGCGGCAATATTTACAATCGGTTGACAACTACCACGTTTTGTGCTTAACACTTCACGATGTTCGTCTTTTTGAAGGAAACCGGCACTCGCTTACAGAAGTTAGACTCACTGAAGATACGCCAGAAACCATCACTGAAGCACTTGGTAAGAAATTGACGGAAAAATATTTAACCCATGGAACTTATGGTGGTGTTGGAGGAGAAAGCTCTCCCATGTACCATGGCCACGGCGGCAAAAAAGAAGAAACAGCGAAAGACGCTGAAAGGTATTTCCGGGTTGTTGCAGATGCAATTCATGAACATTATTCGAAACCATCAGGCTGGCCGCTTGTGCTGGCTGCATTACCCGAACACCACAATCTTTTTCAAAAAGTGAATAAAAACCCTTTGTTGTTATCTAAAGGAATTTCCATAAATCCTTCGTCCGTTTCGCCGGATAAACTGGCAGATATGGCCTGGGAAATAATGGAACCCGAATATAAGCAGAAACTTAACAAACTGGTTGCCAGGTTCGAGCAGTCGAGGGCAGATGGCAAAGGCAGCGACGAATACAAGGAAGTGGCTGTAGCGGCAGTTGAGGGAAGGGTTGATACGCTTATTGTTGAGGCCGACCGAATAATTCCGGTCAGGATTACAAATCTTGTGACGGGAAATACACAGAAAAAAGATTTAACAAACCCGAGAGTAGATGACCTGCTCGACGATATGGGAGAATTGGTCATAAAGATGGGTGGACAGGTGATGGTGCTCCCGGCAGAAAAAATGCCTTCAGAAACAGGACTGGCAGCCATATTTCGTTATTAATCAAATAGTAAAATGCAAATACAATTTAATACAGGTAAAATATAAGTGGCAGCGCAGCGCTAATAGCCTCTTCAACTTCTACACTATCGGAAGAGCTAAGCAGGTTCAGTGATCAGATAACCAGGGTGGAAGTTCATCTCTCGGATGAAGATGGCAATAAAGACGGTTTCAACGATAAGCGTTGCCTGTTGGAATCTCATCTTGCCGGTATGAAACCAATTGTGGTTATCGATCACGCAAACACGCATAAACAGGCTATTCTTGGTGCAATAGATAAATTGAAAGCTTCCTTAGAAAAACTTACTAGTCGTTCAAAAAATTATTAAAATGGAAAAAATAAATATCGGTGCCGCTCGGGCAGAATATATTGAAGTAGAACCTAATGTTCGCCTTCATATCACCGATGCAGGCGAAGGAAAACCTGTTGTATTGATACATGGCTGGCCTTTAAGCGACGAAATGTATGAATACCAATATAATGCTTTGATTAAAAATGACTTCAGGGCCATTGGTATTACTTTACGGGGTTTTGGTAAATCAGACAAGCCGTACGGAGAATATGGTTATGATATTCACGCTTCGGATATTAAAAGCGTTTTAAGCAAACTTGATATTAAAGATGCTGTATTAGTTGGATTTTCAATGGGTGGCGCCATCGCAATTCGTTATGTATCAATGTATAAAGGAGCTCATATTTCTAAACTGGCATTGTGTGGAGCAGCTGCCCCAATTTGGACACAACGTGCCGATTTCAAATACAATCTCCCTAAAAGTGCTGTTGATGCATTAATTGAATTGAATTATAAAGATAGGCCACAGTTATTATCTGATTTTGCTAAGATTTTCTCTGCAACAGAAACAGCATTAAATGACGGAATAAAGAGTTGGTTGTACGGGATAAATCTCAGTGCATCTCCTTATGCTACAGCGCAATGTTTAATTGCTTTAAGAGATACCGACCTGAGACCTGATTTAGAGAAAATCACAATTCCTACCGTAATAATGCATGGCAAAAAAGATGAAATATGCTCTTTTGATCTGGCTGAACAGATGAAAGGCGGCATCAAAAATTCTGATATTATTGCTTTTGAAAAAAGCGGCCACAGCATGTTTTTGGAGGAAACGGATAAGTTTAACTCAGCCTTGATAAAATTTGCCAAGAAATAAGACGTAAAACAAAACAACATTTATTGCCATCGGAATATGCGAAGCAAAAGGCTGGATTAAAAGCTCCGGCTCAAACGTATGCACAGTGAATTTATGGAATGTAAACGCGACTAAAATTTTACTTTGAGGATACTTTACCGATTTGTTAGTTTTGACTAAACAGCATCACGAATATGGATATTTATTTATCTTCCATCCCTGCCAATGAAAAGCTGCAAAAGCCACCAGCCCATTAATTGGATATATTCTTTTTAAAATAACGCTTGGTAAAACCAGTTTAGTCAGAAGATGGTTTTGGTTTTCCAGGACAGTCAATGCAATTGGTGTTAGCTCCGACACTAAGCGTTTAATTTGGCTAAATTCATTTTATTCCTGAATATTTCAGATAGAGTTTAGACAAAAACACTATTTTTACTCTCATTAAGGGTGTTCATGTATCTTAGAAATATACCTATTAATATTTCATATAGATTATTGAATATCAATATGTTATATCATTTTTACAGTAAATGCTATAAAAAAAGTTATTAGCATATATAATTGATATACAATTGGTTGTTATTTTTGCTATGGACTAAAACTTTAACCAAAATAGCGGTATTACTTTGATGAGTAAGACACGACATATTTCTGAACTGACGCTTTCCACACTTTTTGGTCTGTTTTTTTTCATGTCCATAATTCAAACCACTTTTGCCAATTCATCAGATTCTTTAATAGCAGCTTTCCATCAATCTAAAGATGTTGATAAACGGTTTGATATCGCTTATAAACTTGCCGTTTTAAATATCTCAACACCTAAAATTTGTTTTCCAGTCCTGCACGAAGCGATTAGCGACAGCAGCAAAGCAAAAGATATTCTTATAGTTGGAAAGCTAGTCAGGGCGCTGGGCGTACTCCATTATTATCAATCAAACCTGGATAGTGCACGCTACTATTATCAAAATGCGCTTCGTATTTTTGAAAGAATAGGTGAAGAATATGAAGCGGTTAAGACAAAGAAAAATATTGGGCTTGTTTATTCCAATCAGGGAGATTATCCCAAAGCGATTGAAATACTACTTGAGGTGCATGCTTATTTTGAATCAAAAAATGATACAGTATCCACCATTGCCAATTACAATGACATAGGAAATGCGTTTGCTTTAAGCAGTAATGCTGATAAGGCCTTAGCCTTTCAATTCAAGGCGCTTGAATTACTTGTGAAATTTCCTAATCCTTCATTAGAAGGCAATGTGTATAATTCCATTGGGTATGTTTATGCTGAGAAGGAACAGTTAGACTCAGCGGTTTATTATTATGAAAAAAGCTTGAAGTTAAAGCAACAATATGGCAATGTTTACAGCCAATTAAACACAAGAAACAATTTATGTGATTGTTATTCCGGACTTGAGAAACAAGAAAAGGCCTTGCTTTGTTATGAACAACTTATACCGCTTCAACGTGAAGTGAATGACCAGCAAGGCTTACTTCGTTCCTACATAAATTTAGCCAATGGGAATGCAAAATTAAAAAATTATCAAAAGGCTATTCGTCTGCTTGATGAGGTTAAACCTTTGCTTAACTCCGTTGGTACATTAGAAATTAAAATGGATTTTTACAGAGTTCTTCAATGGATACTTGCCGAAAATGGTAACCATAGAAAGGCCTACGAAGCACAAAAATCATATCAAACATTAAAAGATTCTCTTTTTACTGAAGAAAGAAATCACCAAATTATTGAGTTGTCAACCAAATATGAAGTAGAGAAAAAGAACAGCCAATTGGCGGAAAATAAAGTACAACTCACCGCAGCACAAAATGAGATATTGTTAGCCCAACTTCATGTTAAAAACAGAAATTTTTGGTTGCTTGTTCTTGGATTAATTTCATTACTCGTGATATTGATTTCTGTTCTTTTAATTCAACGCCAACGCACTCAATCAGCATTAGAGAAATCGCAAGCTGTTATTGTTGAACGAGATAAGGGAACACTGGCACTTGTTGATGCTCAGGAAGAAGAGCGACTGCGCATTGCCAAAGAATTGCATGATGGAGTTGGAAATCAGCTTTTAGCTTTACACCTGAAATGGCAAAGTATCAATAAGAAAATTGATTTGGATAATGGCTTGAAGAAAGAGTTTGAAGCAGGAAGCAGGATGTTAAAAGACGTGATGGATGAGGTGCGGAGTGTCTCACATCAAATGATGCCAAAAGTATTGAGTGAATTCGGACTGATACCTGCAATCGAAGAAATGTTGCACCGTTCTTTATCTACAACTTCAATCAAGCACCAGTTTGATTCGAAAGGCATAAATCAACAACTGGATAAGAAATTGGAAGTGGCCATTTATCGGGTTCTTCAAGAATTGATAAACAATGTGATAAAACACTCCAATGCAACAGCGGTTCAGGTACAGCTTTTTTTAAATTCCGGATATTTAATTCTTATCCTAGAAGACGATGGAAAAGGAATGCCTACAGCTGAAAATCTGTCAGATGGAATAGGTTTAACCAGTATTAAAAGCCGCTTGCATACCATTGACGGGGAATTCAGTATTGCGCCAGGCCCTTATACCGGGACATTAGTAACCATTCGCATACCTATAAAATAATGACTAAAGAAAAATACCAAATTGTTATTGCCGACGACCATCAACTTGTATTAGATGGGCTTGTAAGTATTATAAATGAAATGGAGGATATCCAAGTTGTTGCGGCTGTTAACTCTGGTGATGAAGTGGTTAAGGTATTAGAAAAGCAACTGGTACATCTTGTTATTACCGATATTGAAATGCCTGGTATGGACGGGATTAGTTTGCTTAAATTGATAAAAAAAGCTTATCCCACAATAAAAGTGATGATGGTAAGCATGTATCAAGAAGCGCATCTCATTAAACAACTAATTCAGCTACATGTAGATGGATATATCTTGAAATCAGACGATTCGGAGGAATGGAAACAAGCTGTTAAAAATATTTTACGCGGCAAAAAACATTTCAGCAGTAGCATTACGCTAAAACTAACTGATAGCCATATCACTGAAAAGGCTACAAGTGATGAATTATCGCTGTTAACCAAGCGAGAAATAGAGGTGCTAAAACTCATTTCACAAGGCTTATCAAACAAACAAATTGGAGAACAGTTATTTATCTCGCACCGAACAGTAGATAATCATAGGACAAATCTAATGGACAAACTCGATATTCATAACGTTGCGAGCTTAGTCCGTTTTGCGATAAGCAACAAATTGTTAGATTAGTTAGAAGTGCTTGCTAAGAAATTGGCAGGTCGCGGTCTCTCCAAATATCCTGAGAAAACCAAAGGATAAGAAGGTGCAGCGTTTTTCAGCTTATACCAATTAGGGGAATCACCCTATTTAAAAACCAGGTAAATCCCTCTTTCATAATGCCTTAAAGTGCATGTAATTTTACATCGTTAATTTAAATGACCTCAAACTTTAAACTAATCACGATGAAAATAATTCTTACAACTTATTTATTAGCGCTTATTTCTGTATTTGGAATTACACAAAATTGGCAAGCTCACAGTTTGGTTTCACGATACTGGCCTAATAATGATGTCAAGAGCTATTTTGCATCGCTGCGGAAAGGCTATAATAAGTTTTTACAAAACATTATTTTCACAGCAAGCTGTAGGAAATAGAACCCACAATTGTGGGTTTAAACATTAATCGGTTAATGAAACAATACTCTTGAAATTGATTTACTATAATAATTCTCAAACCTATATATTAATTAAACTAAAAATTAGCACATGAACTTAAAAATTACATTTCTGTTGGTTTCAATCCTGATCACATTATCGGTAAAATCGCAAGTTATTTCACCCCAAGCCGATGCTTACAATTGGTCTTATGACTCCTTAATAGTATCGGGAAATACCGGTATCTCTTCAGGGCTTTTATTAGGTATAAAATCTCCCAATATGGGCTTGATGTATTACAATAGAGCCATTGAAATTCAACCTGAAAATCCATTGGCTTATGAACGAAAAGGTGAAGCCTATCTCAATTATAAAATGCTTGATGAAGCCACTGAAGCTTATACGCAATGCCTTGATTTGGATGGAGACAATGTGAATTGTATTTATGGCATATTTGCAGTTTCTGCCCAGGGTACTACAAATTATAATTTAGAAGAAGTGCCTCTTCCCATGATGAAACAAGTCTATAATAGTGCCGTAGCATTTTTAAAAGTTGCACCCCCAGCCATGGCCGAAGATGCTGCCTACGCTGAATTGCTGGGCTATTTATTTAAACTGGGAATTGATAACCCTGATGCCTACAAAAAGTATGTGCCTTTAGCAATAGCTGGTAAATTGAATGCAACAAGTTATTCAATAGCTGAAGAACTTTTACCCGCAGTAATAGCAACAGATAACAAGCCGGTTTTAGCCAATTTATACGATAAACTTAGCCAATATTATTTCATAGTTGACAATGTAGCTAAAACCAAAGAAAATTGCTTAAATGCTTTGGCAACCGGATACGCCTACACCACAACATACTATTACTTAGGCTTAACGTATTATTACAACGATAAAAATACAACCGAAGCCATTAAAGTTTTAGAAGACGGTTTAAAGAAAAAGGGACCATACGAAAATAGTAGTAATTTGCTGCTTAAGATATTTTACAAAGAAGGTAAGGCTGCCTATCTCGCAAAAAACTATCCGTTAGCCATTGATTACCTGGGTAAATTGGCGAAAATTAATCCTGAAAGTGAAAGAGGAAATGCATTTTTGGGATTTTCCTTATACAACAATAAAAATTATGCCGATGCAGCCAAGGCTTTGAAAGCTGTTAAACGGGTGGCCAATCCAAATAATGTGAATGTCTATTACCCAAACCTTAATGCACTTATTGCTTTTGCCGAAAAACCATCTACTACGAGTGCTGCACCCGCAGTAAAAACAACGCTGGTTGAATTGGAAAAGAATGAAGAAATTTATAAGGAGGGTGATAAGTTATTAGTTGATAAAAACTATGAGGCTGCTATTGCTAAATATAATGAGGCATTGGTTTATTTTAATGCTACTGCCGACAATCCTTCTATTGAAAAGTGTTACAACGGTATTGGCCTTTGTTATCATAACACAGAGAACTACGAAAAGGCGAAAGAATATTATAAAAAAAGTATAGAATTGGGTGCGTCCGATCAATCCAGCTATACTAATTATGCATTTTTACTTTATGCAGTTGATAAAAATTATGAGCTTGCTGAAACTATCATTAACGATGGCTTGGTAAAATTCCCCGAAAATGTTAAATTACTTGAAAGGAACAGCAAAATGAATATTTCTCATGGTTATTCTTTTTATAATGCAGAGGATTATGCAGCTAGCATTCCTTATTTTCAAAAGGGACTTGAATATCAAATCGATGCCAGGGCCTATATCTATCTGGGTTATGCCTTAAACGAGTTAAAGAGAATTGATGAAGCTGTAACAGCTTGGGATTATGCATTTTATTACGATGATGCGCTAATAGCCGAATTCCGTGATGTTTACGATTTCGTACAATCTAAACTTAAAAATTAGTAAACAAAAGAGCTTGTCCCAAAAGTGAATCTTATGCCACAAAGGCTCTAAATCACTGAATTAGCACAAAGACGCAAACTTTTTATTATTGAAGTTTTGTGAATTCTTTGAGTTTTGGTGGTTTAGTGGCAATAAAACTCGCTTTACACTTTTTGGATAAGCTCTTTTGCCCCTAAAACCTACCCACCATGAAACGCATAAGCCTTTTTGCAATCTCAATTTTTGTATTGTTTGGCAGCCAAAGCTTAATGGCACAACCGGCCGATAGTAAAGCAAGCAACGAAATAGTGGAGCGCATACTGCCCGATGGCAATTCGCCATTTACTAACCTTACCGAACCACCCGAATTAGTGCTTGAAAACGGTGTTCACCTTGACTATGTGCAGGCTGTAAAATATACTCCCGACGGAAAAGAAATTGTTACAGCATCGTGGGATAAAACCATCCGTATTTGGGATGCCGCCACAGGCAAACTTATACGCACCATTAGAACACCAGCCTATGCAGGCATCGAAGGACAAATTTTTACCATGGATATTTCGCCCGATAAGAAATACATTGTCGCAGCTGGTTCATCGGTAGGTGAAAAATTTAATGCCAGAACGGATAAGTTTATTGGTCATTATGTGTTGTTGATTGATTTCAAAACGGGAAAATTATTAGATGTAGCTCCCAATCACGATAATTCCATTTTCAGTGTGGCTTTTTCTCCTGATAGCAAAAAGGTAGCATCATGTGCTGGGTTGGGAGATAATAAAGTCAATATTTATGATGTTGAGCCTACTCAGCATAAATTAACCCTTTCGGAGTCATTCCAAATGACGGGTATTGCCGATTCTTATTTTCCACAATGTGATTACATGATGGATGATATGTGCGACCACAAAGTGTTGGGCGTTCGCTTTAGTCCCGATTCTAAGGAATGCTACGCTGTGGATGAGCATGGAATGCTTATTAAATTTACATTGAAAACAGCAAATACTCCAAGTCATTATCAGTTAATTGGCGAATCAGCAGGCCGTAAAAATGCCGTAATTACAGGTAAGATTACTGAAAAAGCTGCTTTACGTTCTATAGCTACCGACCCAAAAGGCCGCTACATTGCTATTGGTGACTGGTATGGCAAAGTGCTGATAGTAGATGCCAAAGGAAAAACTATGGAAGAAACCGAAAAGGGAGGCAGCTCAGAAATACTATTGGCTACAATTCCTTTGCTAAAAAAATCATTTGTAACTGCCATGGCCTTCGACCCAACCGGTACTTTGCTTGCTGTAACCATTGATAATGAGGTGCGTGTTTATGAAATTAACCTAAATGATGCAACAACGCCGGTTTCTATCACCAAACCTATTATTACTTTTAAAGAGCATGACAGCGGTGTGCTTTCTGTAGCCTTTAGCCCCGATGGTAAAAACATCGTTTCATCGGGTGGAAATTACAACATTACCTATGTTTGGGAAGCCAGAACCGGAAAAATACTTTTGCAATTGGGCGAAGGAAAATATTGTACTAAAATTACACGTGTTGGCGCGCATAAAAGTGATCCCTTTATTATTGGGTTTGGCACTCAATTAACTACAAATCAGCGTGTAAATCACTTCGGAACCATCAGCAAAGCTTTCGACCTAAAAAATCTTAAAGTAATTGAAACTGCAGCTGAAAATGATTTTAACACCTCCGAAGCCGAAGTGGAAGAAAGCGGAGCAACTTATCCCGAAGTAGCAGAAGGTCTGGGAATTTATTTACGCTCGTTTATAACGCTCAAAACAGGACACACCATTATTGGTACCAATGGTGAATTGTTTGTTGACAATATGGGCGATTTACTTGTGATGACTGGTACGACCATTTATGGAATGGCGCAAACGGCCGATGGCAAAACTTTTTATGCAGGAGAATCAAATGGGACCATCAGGATTTACGACGCTGAATCGCTAAAACACATAGCCACACTTTATGTAGCAGCCGACAATGAGTGGATATTATTTACCCCCGATGGCTATTATACGGCCTCAAAATATGGTGCTAAACTGGTGGGCTGGCAAATAAACAATGGCCTTAGGAATTCACCCAAATTTTACCCTTTTGAGCAATTCGATTTAAGGCTAAATCGTCCTGATATTGTGCTAAGCCGTATTGGAGGCATTTCAAAAAAACGCATTGATATGCTGTATCTGGCCTATCAAAAAAGACTGGAGAAGATGGGAATTGCCGAAGCATCACTAACCGGTAATTTGAATGCACCTACTATCGAAGTAGATTTGGCAATTACCGAAACTACCCAAAAACAAATTCAGTTTAAAGTAAAAGCAGCTGATACTGAAAACGATTTGGAGCGCTTAAATATTTACATTAATGATGTGCCTTTTTATGGTTCCCAAGGCTTTTCATTGAAATCAAAATCCTCCAAAACGCTAGATAAAAACATCAGCTTAGAGCTATGTAATGGATCCAATAAAATTCAGGTATCGGTATTAAATACGGCTGGTATCGAGAGTTTCCAGGAAACCCATTATGTTAACTACCGAGGTCCCCTTGTTAAACCAAATTTATACGTCTTGGCCATTGGTGTTTCCGATTATACTGATAACAACTTCGACTTGGCATTTGCAGCCAAAGACGCCAATGATATTACAGCATTTTATGGAAATCAAACAGGAACCTTTGCTAATGTTAAAACGCTTAAAATTGTTGATGCTCAAGCTACCAAAGAGAATATAATGCAGGCTCAAAACTTCTTAAAGGATACAAAAATTGATGACGAAGTAATTTTGTTCGTAGCAGGACATGGCTTGCTAGACGATAAACTTGATTTTTATTTTGCTACCACTGATATTGATTTTTACAATCCTGCTGGAAGGGGACTGAAATATGATGAACTGGAATCGTTGATTGATAAAATACCTGCCCGAAAAAAACTTCTGCTAATTGATGCATGCCACTCGGGCGAGTTGGATAAAGAAACGGTACAAGTGGGCAATGAGCTAACTGCCTCAAATACCACAGGCGTGTCATCGCGTGGTTTTAAAGTTATTAAGAACAACGATGACTTGGACTTGATGAATGTATTTGAATTGATGCGTTCCATGTTTTCCGATTTGCGAAAAGGCGCTGGAGCTATGGTTATCTCATCGGCATCGGGCAAAGAATTTGCTTTTGAAAGTGCCGAATGGCAAAATGGAGTTTTCACCTATTCCTTTCTTGAAGGATTGAAATCGGGTAATGCTGATACCAGTAAAGACCAAAGCATATCTGTTTCCGAAGTGCGCGATTATGTAGGTAAGCGCGTTAATGAACTCACCAATGGAAGGCAAACCCCAACAAGTAGAACCGAGAATTTAGAGAATGATTTCAGAGTTTGGTGAAATTTATTTTAAATGAAAAATGAAATATATGTTGCAACTGATTAGCTTCGTAAATATATAAGTGCTGATATTGCTCTAAAATAGTTGAACATAAATTTTAAAATATTGTTTGACCCAAATAGCTGAGAAATAATTATTTAACCCTTTAGAAAAAGAGTTTTTGAAAATATTTAAAGATAAATACCTTAAGGAACCTGAGTTTATTTTCTTATTGATTTATAATCTGTTAACGCTTTACAGCTATCACGTGGGTAATTTGCAGCCTACTTATGTGCTGTGGTCGTATTATTTGCAGTCGCTGTATATTGGAGCCCAATTTTGGGTTTTGAATATCATTCAACAACAACGAAGTAAAGAAAGACATTGGTTTTTTATTTTCTTTTTCCCAATACATTACGGAGGCTTTCATCTGGGCTATTTAATTTTTTTAAGTATAATGAGCAGTGAAGCTGATTATGTGCACATAATTCCATTTTTAAAGATAAATGTGGCTGTTTTAATGGTTCAGTTTATAGTTTTTCTTTCTCAGGAGTTATCAAACAGAACCCCAAACCATAGTGCAGGATTCTTTTTTGCACCTTATATCAGAATTATTCCCATGCATTTTATTATACTATTGGGTCTTAATGCAACTGCTTTATGGATTCCTGCTTTCTATATCTTTATTCTTCTTAAATTCTTGATGGATATCGTAAGTTATAGCTTCTTTCATAAAAAGGAAATACCAGTAAAATAAGTTGCGCCTCGAATTTTTCTTAAACTAAATGCTTGCGTTGTGAAAGGTCTAGCCAAGAGGAGTTCTTGCTCAGTTCAGCTTTATTGCGCAACGGTTTAGCGAATCGTTAGCTTTTTCAGTTCCCATTCCCGGGCTTTGGATATATGCGCGTCCATATAGCTATCGGTTTTTTTGAACCATCTGCGATTCATCTTGTCCATGAATTTACATTTCCCTTCAAGTCCGTTATGGATTTCACTTTAGGCTCAGCTATTTTCTGTTTGAGTTATTTTACTTTATTTCTTACTTATTTCCCAAAACCCACAGCTCCACTTCCTCCTCAGCACGCCAATGCTGATCACGTTTTGTCTTTTCTGAAGCAGCTTTTACCTTTTTTGTGAAACGCTTTTCCAATTGAAATCTTCCACCTTCGGCCAGTTCTTTTTCTATTGGATGTTCTTTCGTAAGATGCGTTATTTGCGCCAGATTAGAGAAGATGAGTAGCAGTTTTCCTTCCGGCAAAAGACGTTGCTTTGCTGCTGCAAAAAACTCCGGAAACAAACTTTCGTTATAGTAAATGGCCTCATCAATCATTCCCGGGTTGTGAGATTCCGGCAACCAAGGCGGATTGAAAACGATCAGCTCGGTCTGCTTTTCAAACTTCCCAAAAAGATGCCCAAAATCCAATTCAATCTTCTTGGATAGCTTCGTGTCTCCCATAAATTCAGTCAAGCCAACAATGGCATTGGGATTGGTATCCGTGCCAAAAACCTTTTGAAAACCATGTTTCACCAGTTGAAAAGCAAGCACGCCGCTCCCGATGCCAACATCAATAGCCGTTTTCCTTGGGCCGTCATAGCGTTTCAGCCAATTATCAAAAAGCACCAAATGCTCAAAACGTGTCGGGAAATAAGTGCCGTAATAGGGGTGTAGTTTGTTTCGCAATACCGGGATGGAAATTCCGTTTTCGTACCATTGCCAGGCACTATTGAGGCCTTGCACTTGCGGAAAAGTCAATAAAAAATCAGGGGTTTCCGGATAAAGTTTTTCCAGCCAACCAATCAAAGGCGCTTTTTTTACGGCCAATTCATGATTTACAATTTCTATTAAAATAAGATTGGACAGTTTACGGTACTCCGACCGAAACGCGCGTTGTTCCTGAAAAGATTTGTTAGGCAACCTGCGTCTAAGATGCGTCGTCAAAGCCTTAAGCAATAACAAGCCATTGCTATACATCCCATTGATTAATACAGGTTTTCCGGCTTCTAATCCTTCAATCGTAAGGCCAATATCTGTATGGCTGTTAAAAAACGCCAATGGTTTCCCAGCTTCAATCGGTTCAGGCTTGTTTATAGGTAGTTCTCCAATCATCGGTCAGTTTTATTTTTGGCTAAAATTAGCTTAATTTAGTTTATCCCATTGGTCTGGATTGCGATTTAAAAAGCTTTGTTAGACGGTTCAAAGAATAAAGTCCAGACGAGCCTCGGGATTGATTTAGTTTTTGAAGGATTTATTCAAGTTTACAGTTGTTTCAATTTAAAATAATATTTATATTTGTAAGCAATTAGAAATGATTTATCAAATGGTTAACTGAATAATGCGCAAACCCCAGTATCCATTGTAAAACCTGATATGATATGAAGACCTTCACGAAATTATTTGGATTGGTATTTTTTTTGTTTCTAGCGAATTATAGTAATTGTCAGATTCGATTTTATGACTTTTCACCAGATACGGTCATAACTGTTTATGAAAATAACACCTCTGATGCAGCAAGTTTTTATGTTGACATAAATGGAGATTCAATTAATGATATCGGATTTTCACTTTCTTATCAATACAATTTTGTTTCGCCGCATTCTACAGCAAATTTTTTTGTAACTGTCTTTTCGGTTAATGGAAATATTAAATTTGGTGAGCGTGAACCGGATAATATATGTTTTATAAAAGGTTTTTTAGCTGGTGACACGATTGGTGACAATATTAGCT
>Ga0265295_1006533_pt1 | contig 14050 bp, 18 predicted proteins | sample Munlansysbiofilm_FD_192503 | JGI IMG/M metagenome (GOLD analysis project Ga0265295, IMG submission 192503) | Leachate microbial communities from a municipal landfill in Southern Ontario, Canada - Methane capture system biofilm | ecosystem: Engineered > Solid waste > Landfill > Unclassified ... | reverse complement strand
GAGAAGATCCAGCTGGAAACATTAAGATGGATAAATCTAAATCAGTAGAAAAAATCGATGGAGCTGTAGCAACGGTTATGGCACTTGATAGGGCATTAAGAAATGAAGGTACTTCTAATGAATCTGTATATGATTCAAGAGGTATCTTATTTATTTAAGGAGTGATAGATATGGGAATATTTAAAGGTATTTTTAGGTCAAGAGATAAGCCTGAAAATAAAGTCTTAGGCAGTGGATATTCATTCTTGATGGGTAGTTCAACCGCTGGTAAAAATGTGACTGAACGTTCTGCGATGCAAATGACTGCTGTTTATTCTTGCGTTAGAATTTTGGCAGAAGCAGTCGCTGGCCTTCCACTACATTTGTATAGGTATAAAGAGGATAACGGAAAAGAAAAAGCAATCGATCATACACTTTATCATTTGCTTCACGATGAGCCTAATCCTGAGATGAGCTCATTTGTATTCAGAGAAACATTAATGACACACTTGCTTCTTTGGGGAAATGCATATGCTCAAATTATCAGAAATGGTAAAGGTGAAGTCATCGCTTTATATCCTTTGATTCCAAGTCGGATGACAGTCAATCGTGATGAGAATGGGCAGCTATATTACGAGTATTTCAGTGTATCAGACGATATTAACAGCAATTCTAGTAGAACAGTAGTCTTGATGCCAAGAGATGTGCTTCACATTCCTGGACTTGGATTTGATGGTTTGGTAGGCTATTCACCAATTGCAATGGCAAAAAATGCAATCGGTATGGCTATTGCTTGTGAAGAGTATGGAGCGAAGTTCTTTGCTAACGGTGCAGCACCTAGTGGTGTATTAGAACATCCAGGAACAATCAAAGATCCAAAGAAAGTAAGAGAAGCCTGGCAGTCACAATTTGGTGGAAGTTCCAATGCAGGAAGAGTTGCAGTATTGGAAGAGGGCATGAAATATACACCAATTTCTATCTCTCCTGAACAAGCACAGTTCTTAGAAACAAGAAAGTTTCAAATAAATGAAATTGCTCGAATTTTTAGAATTCCTCCTCACATGGTTGGTGATCTAGAAAAATCGAGTTTTTCAAATATAGAACAGCAATCTTTAGAGTTTGTAAAATACACTTTAGATCCATGGGTTATTCGATGGGAACAATCCTTAATGAGAGCACTACTATCGAATGATGAAAAGAAAGAATACTTTATTAAGTTTAACTTAGAAGGACTACTTCGAGGGGATTATGAATCAAGAATGAAGGGTTACTCAATTGGTAGACAAAACGGATGGATGTCAGCAAATGATATTAGAGAACTTGAAAATCTTGATCGTATATCACGAGAAGATGGTGGGGACTTGTATTTGGTAAATGGAAACATGCTACCGCTTAGAGATGCTGGTGCTTATGCAAATAAAGAAAACATACAGAAGGAGGAGGATTCAAATGAAGAACAAGAAGTTCTGGGTGTGGAAAAATCTCAAGAACGAAGAATCAAACGCTGAAAGGTTACTAGAGATATATGGAACTATAGCGGAGGAAAGTTGGTTCGATGATGATATCACACCTAAAATGTTTCATGATGAGTTATTCAGTGGTTCAGGTGATGTAACTATCTGGATTAACTCGCCTGGTGGTGACTGTATAGCAGCAAGTCAAATCTACTCAATGTTGATGGATTATAAAGGAAATATTACCATTAAGATTGATGGAATAGCGGCTAGTGCTGCATCAGTAATTGCTATGGCAGGTACTAAGGTGTTGATGGCACCTACTGCATTAATGATGATTCACAATCCAGTAACACTTGCTTATGGAGACCATACTGAAATGAGTAAAGCCATTGAAATGTTAAATGAAGTCAAAGAAAGTATTATCAATGCTTATGAAATTAAAACAGGTATGAGCAGAGCAAAAATTTCTCGTCTTATGGATGAGGAAACATGGATGAATGCAAATAAAGCAATTGAACTTGGATTTGCCGATGACATTTTAAGAGATGAAAAGAAACAAGTAGAAGTTAAGGCATATGCATTCTCAACAAAACAAGTAGCTACTGCACTACTTAATAAACTTGCAGAAAACGAAAAAGAAATTATAAAAAATGGGCGAACAGCAAATGAACTGCTAGAACGCCTTTTTTTAATAAAGTAAAAAAGGAGGAAATAAATAATGACTATTCAAGATCTTATTGAAAAAAGAAAAAAACTATGGGAAGGTGCGAAAGCATTTGTAGAAAGTAAACGTGATAAAGACGGATTACTTTCTAATGAAGACATTAAGTCTTACAACGAAATGGAAGTAAAAATCAAAGCATTAGGAGATGAAATTAATCGTATGAAGGATCAAGAACTATTAGAAAACGAACTAAAGAAAGCTACAAGTACACCACTTACTCAAAAACCTGGAATGAATGAGGAAATGAAAACTGGAAGGGCAAGCGATGCTTATAAGAAAGCTATGTTTAATGCACTTCGTACTAATTTCAGACAAGTAAGTAATATTTTAACAGAAGGTATCGACTCAAGCGGTGGTTATCTAGTGCCAGTTGAATATGACTCTCGTTTGGTTCAAGGTTTATCAGATGAGAATATCTTAAGAAAACTTGGTACTATTATCAAAACTAGCGGTGAACACAAAATCAATATCGCTGGAACAAAACCCGCAGCTGCTTGGATTGAAGAAGGCGAAGCATTAGCATTTAGCGATGCAACATTTAGTCAAATAATCCTAGATGCTCATAAACTTCATGTAGCAGTTAAGGTTACAGAAGAACTTCTATACGATAATGCATTCGGTTTAGAAAACTATCTAATCGATCAATTTGCTAAAGCTTTAGGTAATGCTGAAGAAGATGCATTTCTAAACGGTAATGGTGTAGGTAAACCTCTAGGTATCTTTGCAACAACTGGTGGTGGCGAAGTAGCTGTAACAACTGCTAGCTCTACAGCAATTACCTATGACGAGATCGTCAACCTTGTGTATGCGTTAAAACGTCCATACAGAAAGAATGCTAAGTTTATCTTAAACGATCAAACAATCGCAACTTTAAGAAAACTAAAAGATGGAAATGGCCAATACATCTGGCAACCTGCTCTTCAAGCTGGGGAACCTGATCGTTTACTTGGTTTTGAAGTCTTAACTTCTGCATATGTTCCAACGATTGAAGCAGGTGCATCCGTTATTGCTTTTGGAGACTATAGTTACTATAACATTGGCGATCGTGGGGTTCGTTCATTTGCAGAACTTAAAGAACTATTCGCAGGCAATGGCATGATTGGCTTTGTTGCAAAAGAAAGAGTCGACGGTAAACTTGTACTTCCAGAAGCGATTAAGATCTTAAAGATTAAGGCTTAGTCAGGAGGAAACCAAGTATGAGTTATAACGTAAAAAATTATACTGAGCAAGGCGGAAAGAAAACCGTCATTAATGGTGAGATTGTTATCAACGGTAAACTTACTGTCTGTGAAAATGCAGAAGTAAATGGTGTTGAGAAAAGTCCCTACACCTTAAATTTTGCAACTCCTGCATCAATTGGCGGAGTAAAAGAAGCGGTAAATGTTAAAGAATCAAGTGCATCAAACGTAAGTGCATTAAAAAATGACTTTAATGATTTAATAATTAAGCTAAAAGATGCAGGCTCTATTGCAAAAGATTTATTCGATGTTTCAGTGAAAGCTATCCAGAACGTTCCAGGTTCAGAAATTGTAGCTAACCACAGCAAAATCGAAAGTATTAATTTAAATGAAGGTACAGTAACAATCAAGGTTCCTGTGGATGAATTAATCGCTTTTGATTCAAATAATCCAGAACAAGGAATACATAAATGGATTGGATTATCTATTGGAACTGGACTATCTTCAATTACTGATGTTATTTACAATAGCACTTATGCTTTAGCACAAGTTGATGTTGATGAAGCAACAGCTGTAGGTTGTCCTGCAGGATCATTTGTACTATGGCTCAAGTGTGATGAAGTCGTAGATACACCAAAAGTTATTACACTAAGTAAGCCTGGATATAAAACTGAAACATTAACTATTGTTATTGAAAATGAATAAGGAGGTAGTGGTGATGGTAACTTCTGATTTACTACAAAAAGTGAAACAAAATTTAATTATCGAGCATTCAGAAGATGATAGCTTAATTGAAAGTTACATCACCGCTGCTGTCTCTTATGCAGAAAGTTTCCAACATGTACCAGAGGGGTATTATCAAGATAACCAAATGCCTGCAACCACCTTTCAAGCAATCATTATGCTCTCAAGTCACTTCTATGAATCAAGAGATGGATCAACTGCAGGATTCTTTGCAAATAATGTTCAAGCATCTGAGCAGGTATGGAATACAGTAAATCTACTACTTAGATTAGATAAAAGGTGGCAAATATGAGTATTGGACGAATGAACTCTACCATACAAATTGTAGAAAAAGTTCACTCAACCGATAAAGAGGGGTTTGGTTCGCTTATTGAAGTGACTAAGGCAAATGTTCGAGCTCTCAAAGAAGGACGTCACGGTAGCGAAAAATGGGCCAATTTCTCGGCTTTCAGTGAGGCTACTGTTCTTTTTAAATGTAGAGTGTTACCTCATCTTACCGTTACACCACTGATGTTAATTATTTTTGAAGATAAAAGATATGAAATAGTATCAGTCGAAAACGTGAATGAGCGTGGTATGTACTTAGAAATCTTGTGTAAGGAGGTCAAACCTAGTGGCTAAAGCAACTTACAAAATGCCGGAAGAATTTTTAATGAGACTTTCTAAACTGGGTGAAAAGACCGATGAAGTGACAGTGACTGTCTTAAAAGCAGGAGCAGAGGTAGTTGAAAGCAAGGTTCGCTCAAACCTAAGCTTAGTAATTGGTAAAAATACTAAAACGGAAAGTAGGAGTACTGGTCAACTGTTATCTGCACTTGGTGTTAGTGAGGCAAGACAAGACAGAAATGGTGACTTTAATATCAAAGTTGGGTTTGCTGAAAATAGAACTGATGGTATTAGTAATGCAATGCTAGCTAATATTTTGGAGTATGGTAAACAAGGTCAACCAGCAAAACCATTCTTAAAACCTGCTAAGATTTCAACACAGAAAACCTGTATTGACACCATGATTGCAACTTTTTATAATGAGGCAGATAAATTATGACCTTACTTAGTGAATTAAACACAATCATAACAAATCTTAATATTAAGGTAGAAACAGGAGTGTTTTCAGGGAACGCTCCAAATAGGTATGGTGTTTTGACACCTTTAGTGGATACATACGAGCTTTACTCAGATAACTTACCAGAGCAGTCAGTTGAAGAGGTTAGAATCTCTCTATTTGATAAGGGTAACTATTTAACAGTTAAGAAACAACTAGAATCAGCTCTACTTGCTGCTGAAATAACGATAACCGATCGGAAGTACATCGGTTTTGATTTTGATACAGGTTATCATCATATTGCCATTGATGTGGCAAAAAATTATAAAATTTAAGGAGGAATGAAATCTATGGCTACAATTGGTCTAGATAAACTTTATTATTCGAAAATTACAGAAGGTGAAACAGGCGATGAAACTTATGCAGATCCTGTTCAACTTGCTAAGGCGATTGAAGCAGATATCGCCATTGAACTCTTGGAAGCTATTCTTTATGCAGATGATGGAGCAGATACGACCATCAAGGAATTTAAAAGGGGAACACTAACTCTTGGGATAGATGATATTGGAATTCAAGCAGCACAAGATTTAACAGGTGCAACGTTAGATTCTAATGGTGTGCTAATCTCAACTGGTGAAGATGAACAAAAACCGGTCGCAATTGGGTTTAGAGCAAAATCTGCAAACGGCCACTATCGATATTTTTGGCTTTATCGTGTGATCTTTGGGATACCATCTACAAGTCTTAAGACAAGAGGCGATTCCATTGAGTTTTCAACACCATCCATTGAGGGGACCATCCTTCGTAGAAATAAGTTAGATACTCAGAATAAACATCCGTGGAAAGCAGAAGTAACGGAAGGTGCTACAGGTGTATTAGCTAGTGTTATAACAAGTTGGTTTACAACTGTATATGAACCAACTTATCCTACAGGTGAATAATTATGGCAAATGACAGATCAGCAACTATCATTATTGGTGGTCAAGAGTATGAATTAATTCTTACCACAAGAGCAACAAAGGAAATAGCAAAAAGGTATGGAGGACTGGCTAATCTAGGAGATAAACTAATTCAATCAGAAAACTTCGAGATAGCCCTTGATGAGATTGTTTGGTTAATAACATTACTTACTAATCAATCAATCGCAATTCACAACCTTCAAAGTCGTGGTGAAAAGAAAGAATTATTAACTGAAGAAACTGTGGAACTACTAACAAGTCCATTTGATCTTGCTGGTTATAAAGACGCACTTACAGAAGCACTTTATAAAGGGACAAAGAGAGAAGTACAAAGTGAAGAAAAAAAGTCAAAAAACATATAGGTCGAGCAGGTGATTCTAATGATGAGGAGTTATTTGCTCGACTTATCTTCTATGGAACAGTTCTATTAAATCGGACAGAACCTGAGGTGTGGCTTATGCCGATTGGTCATCTTTTGGATCAATGGGAAATATATAAACAATTTAATGGAATAACCAAACCAAAAAGTATGAATACCATTGATAATATTATTCCGTGTGGGATTTAGGAGGTGACTTATGGCTGATAATTTTGGATTAAAAATAGGCATTGACGGTGAGAAAGCTTTCAAGCAAGCCCTTGTAGAAATAAATTCATCGATGCGTGTGCTTGGATCTGAAATGAAAATGGTTGAATCTAGTTTTGATAGCCAAGATAAGTCAGTTGAAGCCTTAACTGCACGTAATGCCGTATTAGATAAATCCATTGATAACCAAAAGAAGAAAATCTCCACTCTCCAAGATGCATTAAAAAATGCAACCGACTCATTTGGTGAAAATGATCGTAGAACAAAGAACTGGACAATTCAACTAAATAATGCTCAAGCGGAATTAAATAAATTAGAACGTGAAGTAAATCAAAACAATGAATCTTTAAAGAAATCAAAAGATGGCTTCGATAGTGCAAAAGATAAAGTTTCTAAGTTTGGCGACGAAGTTGAAAAATCCAGTAAAAAATCAAAAGAAGCAAGTATTAGTTTTGAAGGATTAGGTACTGCATTTAAGGCTGTAGCTGCAACCATTGCTGTTGCATCAGCTGCGGTATCTGCAGCTGCTATTAGTGCAGGAAAAGCACTAGTGAAAATGACAGTTGAAGGTTCAGAGTATGCTGATACAGTTTTAACTGAATCCGCTGTAACAGGCATTGCGACTGACAAATTACAGGAGTATATGTATGCAGCAGAACTTGTAGATGTATCAGTGGAAACTCTAACTAACTCAATGGCGAAGAATATCAAATCAATGAAATCAGCAGCAGACGGTAGTAAAACATTTGTTGATGCATACGACCGGCTTGGTGTATCCGTAATAGATTCTAATGGGGAGTTTCGTGATAGTGATACGGTGTACTGGGAGATAATTGATTCACTTAGTATGCTAGAAAACGAAACAGAACGTGATGCTCTTGCCATGTCACTTCTTGGTAAATCTGCTCAAGAGTTAAATCCATTGATTACAGCGGGTGCATCAACGATGAGAGAATTAGGACTTGAAGCTAAAAAGGCAGGATTTATTGTAAGTGATCAAATGTTAAATGCATATGGTGCTTTAGATGATCAATTGCAGTATTTAAATAGTGGTGCAAAAGCAGCTAAAAATGCATTAGGGACAATTTTGTTACCACTTCTTACAAATCTTGCAGGTGAAGGAGTAGACCTACTTGGTGAGTTTACTAACAGTGTACTAAATGCGAATGGCGATTTATCGAAAGTTGGAGAAGTCATTGGTGAAATTCTTCCTAAGGCTTTAAATGGAATCATGCAGTATGTTCCTACCATTCTTTCTTTAATTGGTACAGTTTTGAAATCTATCGGTAAAGCGATACTTGATAATCTACCTGCCATTGTTAAAGCAGCTGGCGAGATTGTTTCATCACTACTTTCTAGTTTAATAGGTGCACTGCCTGAAATAAGTTCTGCCGCTGGACAGATAATCGGATTATTGTCAAGTGCACTAATAGATAATTTACCACTACTGATGGATTCACTTGTTTTTATTGTTTCATCGCTTGTCGATAAACTAGGGGAATCTCTTCCAACATTCCTTCCAGCTATTGCAGAAGTCATCAGTAACATTACACAAAAAGTTGTAGATTCTCTTCCTCAGCTTATTCAAGGTCTCATAAAGGTAGTAAAAGGACTCTCCGATGGAATCGAAGATGCCCTACCTATAATCTTAAGTGCAGTCTTACAAGGGACTAAAGACATCTTAAAATCAATTATTGGATCACTTCCGCAGCTTGTTGGAGTGATTCTTTCTTTAGTAAAAGAAGTTGTTAAAGCAGTGCTTGGTGCTGTACCTGATTTGATTCGCTTAGTCGGTGAAATATTACCACTTTTAAATCAAGAAATATTAAACTCTATCCCTGAAATTATCAATACGATTAGTACTATCATTTTAGAAATCGTTGATATGCTTCCAAGTATCATCGATTCTTTAGTTAAGATGATTCCATTCATCATTGAAGGAATTATTACAGCAGTGTTAGAAGCAACACCGGAAATCATTAGTGCTATCTTTGAACTTGTATTAGCAATTGTTGATAGTCTTCCAACGATTATCTTAACACTTGTTAATGCAATCCCTGAATTAATCGGTGGAATCATAGATGCATTAATCAAATGCATACCAATGCTCATTGAGTGTGGTGTAGAACTATTTACTTCACTCATCACAAACTTTCCTGAAATCATTCAAAGAATCGTTCAATCCATCCCTTTAATTATTGAGAGAGTTGTGAATGCTTTGGAGAGCCTATTTTATAAAATAGTTGATGCAGGTAAGAACATTGTTACCGGTCTTTGGGAAGGTATCAAGTCGATGGCTGATTGGTTATGGGATAAAGTTGGTGATTTCTTTGGTGGAATTGTGGATGGTATTACTAACTTCTTAGGAATTCACTCACCTTCTACACTGTTTGCTGGAATTGGTGAAAACATGGGTCAGGGAATTGGTGTTGGTTTTGTTGATAGTATGAGGTCAGTTGAAAATGAAATTAAAGATGCAATCCCTACCGACTTTGATATTGAAGCTAGAACTAATATTAGAAATGTTGCAACTGACTCTATTCAACCAAATAATCCAAGTAATGATTACTCGAAATCAGTTGTTAGTAGTGGCTCAACCTCCGGATCAATAGGGGATGAATCTAGAGAACAAGTGAACTTATTAAGAGAACAAAACCGCATCTTGAGACAATTGTTAGATAAAGATATCAGTATTGTTATCGGTGATGAAGAAATCGGTAGAGCAAATACGAGGTATGAAAAGAAACGTGGCTTAGTGGTTAATGAAGGAGGTTTCTCAAATGCCTATTAGTATAAAAATGAAACCAGGATTTATGTATTGGGGTACGACAAGTAATTCATTAACGCTTGAAGTACCCTTTCCTACCAGTGGAACATTTGAAACCAGTAGAAATGCATCTATTCAAGAAAGTGCTGATGGATCAATTGTTGCACAAATGATAGGACGTTCAAGAGATAAACAAACACTCTCTTGGAGTGTAATGGATTGTAATAAATGGTGGGAAATCAATAATTGGCTCGAAACAAATGGGATGTTCTTTTATTGTAAGTACTTTAATTTCAATCGTGGCATTTGGCAAACAAAGAAGTTTTACTGTGAAAGCCCTGCGTGTGAACCTTACCGACCAAATTCAAATTTAAATAGTCTTAATTATGGAAAACCTCGTTTTTTACAAAATTGCCAAATTACAGTTTCTGATATGGGGACGGTTGATGAATGAAAACGGTAAGTGATAGCTATGCAATTCAAATGTCTAATCAATATCGAAATCGCACATTCATAAAGATTAGTATTACCTCTGGAGAAGAAACGTACTTGTTTACTAATGCTGACATTATCTCCATTCAAAAGGTCAATGATGTTGATCCACTTTCAAGACGACTTCCTAAAGAAACGTTATCGTTTTCTATAATTGACTTTGAAGGAAACTATAATCCCTCAAATCCAAGTGGTAAGTGGAATGCACTCGATGAGAACGCATCGTTAACTATTCAGTTTGGATTTGATTTAGGTAGTGGATTGATAGAGTGGTTAGAAGAAGATCAATACTTTTTATCTGGTAGGCCAACTGTGAGCAGTGGAATTGCGTCCTTTCGGGCAAGTTCAAAATTAAACCACTTAACCAGTAATTATTACAAAGGAACTTATGGACAAAAGAGTTTATATGAATTAGCGCTTAATGTTTTAACAGATGCGGGTGTAACAAGTTACTCAATTGATGAAGCTTTACAAACGATGTATACTGTCGCACCACTTCCGATAACAACTCATGCGAATTGTTTACAATTAATAGCCCATGCGGGTAGATGTACTTTAAGAACGATATCTAATGGAGTTATTGAAATAAAACCTTTTTCAGTTACGAATACACCAGATGAATTTATGTTACCACTAAACTCAATCGCTTTAAATGGTGATACGATTTCTAAAATTGAAACGCTTTATAAGGTTCAATGTAATTTATATATTTATTCATTAGCAGAAACTGAATCAGTACTCTTTGAATCAATAATCGATGTTGATGGAGAGTCAACCGTTCATATTGAATATGATACTTCGACAAATCAAGTAATTACATCAAGCGGTGGTGTATTATCAAACATTTCAACTTATGCTGCATCTGCTGACTTTACCATAACTGGGACTGGGACTTACACAATTACCGTAGTAGGAAAGAAAATCAGCACAAGAACAAGTATCGCTGAGTCCTATATTTCAGCTGATTCAAATGGTGCAGTTGATAGCGAAAAGAACCAGCTCATCACAGATTCCTCCATGCAGTCAGCTTTAATTTATCAGGTGGCAAACTATCTTCAGTATCGGCTTACCCATACAGTTAGATATCGTGGTAATCCTGAGCTAGATGCTTTGGACGGGATCTACATGCAAACAATATATGATTCTTTTATTTCAGCTTTGGTTTTAACTCATACCATTAATTTTAACGGTGCGATATCAGGAGTTCTTGTTTTAAAGAGTCTATCAGAAATTACAAATGTTTACCTATACGATTCGTCAAATGTAATAGTTGAAGATCAACTGGGTGATGCAATCAGTATTATCGGTACAGCAGATTACATGAGTGAGTATTCACTATCAGAAATCGATTCATTCATAACGGAGGTGATTGGATAATGGCAAGATTAACACATACCGGAGCTCAACTGGATGCTGCGATTAGAAAAGTAAGAAGTGATTTTGCTGATGTAAGTAGCGTTGATGCTGCTGCAAATGATGTAAGAGCAGGTAAAAAAATCATTAACGCTCAAAAACAAGAGGTCATTGGTTCTATGCCAGAATCTATCATAACTCCTATTACTACTATCAGTGGAGATACAATCGGCGATACTGTAACTGACTATCCAATTCAGATAGCACCAGGTGGAACAATCGATAAAGCAGGGTATGTTGAAATAGTCCCTGAAGGAGAAGTAATTACAAAATATATCAAAACAGAAACAAAGATATGTACACCAAGTGATACCATTCAAGAAATTGTGCCCTCAAGTGGAAAACTTCTATCGAAAGTCACGGTTAGAGAAGCTGATGAAGTAAGACCATCTCTTAGTCCACCATCCATTTCAATTGCGGGTCATATCATCACAATTACAAATAATGCTTTAAACGGAAACTTTGTGACTGGATATGATATCTATTGTACCTTTAATGGCGTTGATACAAAAATAGTACAAAATACCACAAGTACAAATCTAAACTTAGAAAGTGCGATGACAAGTGCAGGGTTTACTGCAAATGGTAGCTATACTATCACTGTTAAGGCAAAAGGCACAAATTTTAATGATAGTGCAGCAAGCAACAATCAACAATATGTTATTGCACTAGGATTTAACGTAACAATAAATATCTCTGGTGTAGAAGATGTCTTCTATTACAAAGTTAACAATGACACAACTTATATAGCTATTGATTATCTAAGTAGTGGTTTAGCAATTGCCAATGTTACAAGAATAGCATTTTATTATACGAGCGTTTATTCAGACCAACCATCAAATCATTCAGTTTCAGGGAACTATTCAATAGTTAGTGATTACCATGTTTTAAATGGGCCAATAACGATTGATTTTTATAGTTCTATTAAATGCTTTGTTGAAAATACAAGAATTACAATGGAGAATGGATCATTTAAATATGTTCAGGATGTTGAACTTGGTGATGAAGTAATAACCTTTAATTTCGATGAAGGACATATCGACAAAGCTAGAGTCATGTGGGTTGCAAAAGAATCTATAGCACCTTGTTATTGGAAAATGGTACTTGAGGATGGAACAATTCTCAAAACTGTCGGTGCAAATGGAAAATCACATCGAATATTTAATGATACTAAAAAAGCCTTTATGTATCCTCAAGATTTTGACAAGGGTGATGCAGTGCTTACCAATCACGGGTCTTACAAAATGGTTTCACTAGAAAAGATTTATAGTAAAGTGAAGTATTACAATTTAGAATCAAATTATCATGACAACATCTATGCTGAAGGCGTTCTATGCGGCTCAAGATTTTCAATGCCATATACGATTGACGATAATTACAAGTTTATTAAAGAAAAACGTAACTTTTACAAGCGTGAAGACTTTATGGAGATTCCTGATGATTTGTTCTATGGATTAAGAATTAATGAACAACCACTTATAGAAAATCAAACTAATAATGTTATGTATTTCAATACTGTTAAAGAGCATTTAATTCACAATTACATCGAACATTCAAAAAATTATCATGGGTCAAGAGATTATAAGAGATGGCTTTTTAAACAAGGGGGTACAAAATGATCTATATCATTGAAGGAAATACTGGTTCTGGTAAGACAACATATGCTAATTCTTTAGAAGGGTTTGAAATACATAAACATGATTTGGACTCTTTGCAACAGATAAAAGATGAACTTTCAACTATCAAATCAGATGTTGCATTTGATCGTTTGTTTGGCTCTGCTTGGTTTGATAAGACATATGAAGAGATTCTAGAGCTTAATGAATATTTAAAAAGTGTACCTGATCTTATTTGTTACAAGTTTATTGTTGATGAAGAATTAAGTCTCGAGCGTTATATTGAAAAATGGAAGAAGAATATGAAAAGAGAAATGTATGAAGAAGAAAAGGTTATGATTCAACAAATGATTCATAAACAGTACATAGGGTTTAAGAAATTATTTACGATAATGGATGTGTTTATATCGAAGGAGGTAGAGAAATGAATGTCTTTAGTGTAGTTATGACGGTTATAGCAGGGTTAGGAACTGTTCTTTCCATCACTTTTGCCATACTAGCCTTTGGAAGAAATAAATCACACGATAATGCAGAAATCCAAAGCCGGCTCGCCAAGATTGAAACTGACATAGTATATATCAGAGAAACGCTCGATGATTCTAAAGATTGGCGCAAGGAATTTGATGAACGTTTAAGAAAATTAGAAAAAGGAGGATAATATTATGAGTTTAGAATTAATCAGTATTCCTGCAATTGCAGTGGTAGTGTATTGGGTAATCAACCTCTTGAAGTATACTTTTAATAATAGTGAGAAGTTCAAAAGGTTCATACCATTAACAGCCGCCCTTCTAGGAGTCATCATTGGTATTATTTGTTTTTATTCAATACCATCGATTATTCCAACAGATAATGTATGGGTAGCATTGATTCTTGGTGGTGCTAGTGGTCTTTCAGCTACTGGTGCAAATCAAGTATTAAAGCAACTTACAAAATAGAATAATTAGAAATATAGCCTATCGGAGTTAATTCTGGTAGGCTTTTTCTTTTTTCTTTTGGCAAAAGCGTCTCGACTTCCCATTTGACTTATGAGGAGGCAGATAGTATGCAAAAAGAACTAAGAAATAAAATATTTGAATTAAGAAACACTGGCATG
>Ga0265295_1006532_pt1 | contig 14050 bp, 12 predicted proteins | sample Munlansysbiofilm_FD_192503 | JGI IMG/M metagenome (GOLD analysis project Ga0265295, IMG submission 192503) | Leachate microbial communities from a municipal landfill in Southern Ontario, Canada - Methane capture system biofilm | ecosystem: Engineered > Solid waste > Landfill > Unclassified ... | reverse complement strand
CAAGGGTGGTGCCAACATCAAGCTGGCTTCCATGCTCACCGGTTACAACATTGAGGTGTTCCGTGACATCGACGAAGTGGATGAGGAGGATATCTACCTCGATGAGTTCCGCGATGAAATCGATGGATGGGTGATTGACCAGCTGAAGAAGATTGGCTGTTCCACTGCCAAAAACGTACTGGCTACCAGCCGCGACAGATTGATTCGTGAAGCCGATCTGGAAGAGGACACGGTAGATGAAGTGCTCGCCATTCTTCGCTACGAGTTTGAGGAAGAAGAAGAGGAAAGCACTATTGTAGCGGATCAGGATAATGAGCTTCCCCAAGAAGAAGAGGAAAGCACTATTGAAGCGGATCAGGATAATGAGCTTCCCGATGTAGAGGAGGAAGGTGAACCCGACTCCGTTGAAGAAGAGGTTCCGGAAATGGAATCTCCCGAGGGGGAGACTGAAGAGCCCGAGGGAGAGGCTGAAGAGCCCGAGGGGGAGGCTGAAGAGCCCGACGAAGAGGTAGAGAAAGAAAAGGCATAACCTTCCGCCGTTCACGCGGTGTCGGTAGAGGAGTGTGATACTCTTCGCACGGCAACAGGAATAGCCAGACAACCAATACTGTTCACAAAAGAATAACCAGAGAAAGGGATAGAATAGATATATGCCTATTAGATTAATAAAAGTATCGAAGAATTTGAATGTAGGGATCAACACGCTGGTTGAATTTCTGCACAAGAAAGGTATTGAAGTAGAAGCAAATCCTAATGCTAAAATTGAGGATGAACAGTACAACATACTGATCGCCGAATTCGGTAAAGATAAAAACATCCGCCTGGAAGCCACCGAGACTCGCGAAAAGATGCACCGTCGCGACGAGAAACGGGAGACAGTAGCGATTGAAGGTTACGAGCTACCTGAAGAACAAGCGCCCAAGAAAAAGGTGGAGAAAGAGGTGATCGAAACCGAGATCCCGGCTGAGATGAAACCTCACTTCAACGTGGTAGGCAGTATCGATCTGGATAACCTCGCCAAGACGAAGAGTGAACCGGAGCAGCCAACATCCCCTATTCCAGCGGAAGAGCATGAGAAAGAACAGAATGTGATCCCTGAAGAACCAGAGGTGACCATAGCTCCGGAAGCTGAAACAAAAGAACAGCCTTTGGCAGAGGATAAGAAACCGACAACACCGGAGAAGCCTGCAGATGCTGCACCTCCCATCGAGGCGGAGAAACCGGCAGCGACCGTTGAGACTACGACAGATGAACCAGCCACAAAAGCTGGTCAGACGCATGAAGATGAAGCTGTTCCTGCAGAGGAGACTGTGATGCAGGGCAGAGAGTCTGTCGACACAGAAGAAAATGAGACTGCCAGTGTAGCAGATGATGCGGGGAAGGATATTACACCCACACAACCTGTGGCAGAAGAAGTAGAAGAAGCAGTAAAAGCAGAAGCAGAAGGAGAAACCACCGACACCGATGATGTGGTTACGGAAGAGGCTGCGTCTGATAGCCAGGGTAAGTTGTTCCGATTACACAAGAACAAACTAGAGTCAAATATCGTGGTGAAGGGATCGATCGACCTCGACTCCATCAATGACCGTACCCGTCCGCAGCGCAAATCACGTGCACAACGCAAGAAAGAGCGTTTGGAACGTGAACAGAAAACGCTCGACGGCAAGAAGCTGAAAGACGAAAAGGTGAAACTGCTGAAGAAAGAAGCAATCGATGAGAAGAAAAAACCAGTCACCGGTGAGAGTGAAGAGGATTTAAAGAAGAAGAAACGGAAGAGAATCCGTACCGGTAAGGTAAACATCGAAAAGCCGGGCAGCTTCGGTCAGTCCGCACGGGGCGACCGTAAGCCATCGCTACGCAAGCCCATCAAGGCAGAGGTGAGCGAAGTGGATGTACAGAAACAGATCAAGGAGACACTGGCCCGCCTCACCGAGAAGAGAGGCAAGAAGGGTGGCGCCAAGTACCGCCGCGAGAAACGGGAAGCCAGCGCCCACAGACAGCAGGAAGAGCTGATGCAGCAGGAACAACAGAGCCGTGTGCTACAGTTGACCGAATTTGTGACAGCCAACGACCTGGCCAACATGATGAACATACCGGTGACCAATGTTATCTCCACCTGTATGAGTCTCGGGGTGATGGTAGCCATCAACCAGCGTCTCGACGCAGAGACGATCAACATCGTGGCAGAGGAATATGGGTTCAAGACGCAGTTCGTGAGCGCCGAAGTAATCGAAGCTATCGCAGAGGAGAAAGATGCGCCGGAAGATCTGGTGTCGCGCCCTCCTATTGTGACGGTGATGGGACACGTGGACCACGGTAAGACCTCACTGCTGGACAGCATCCGCAACACCAACGTGATTGCCGGTGAAGCGGGTGGTATCACCCAGCACATCGGTGCCTACAACGTACAACTGGAAGATGGCCGTAAGATCACCTTCCTCGACACCCCCGGTCACGAGGCGTTCACCGCCATGCGTGCACGTGGGGCAAAGGCCACCGACGTGGCCATCATCATCGTGGCTGCCGACGACAATGTGATGCCGCAGACCGTGGAGGCAATCAACCATGCCGGTGCGGCAGGGGTACCCATCGTCTTTGCCATCAACAAGATTGATAAGCCGGGAGCCAACCCTGAAAAGATCAAGGAACGCCTGGCAGAGATGAACTACCTCGTGGAGGAGTGGGGTGGCAAGTATCAATCGCAGGATATCTCCGCTAAGAACGGCATCGGCATTCAGGAACTGCTGGAGAAAGTGCTGCTGGAGGCAGACATGCTGGAATTGAAAGCCAACCCCGAACGACGGGCTTCCGGCTCTATCATCGAGTCGGAGCTTGACAAAGGGCGTGGGTATGTATCCACCGTGTTGGTGGAGAACGGCACCCTGCACCAGGGAGACATCGTGATAGCAGGTGCCTATTTCGGACGTGTGAAAGCGATGTTCAACGAACGTAACCAGCGCATTGAGACAGCCGGCCCGGCCGAGCCCGCATTGATCCTCGGGATGAACGGCGCACCGCAGGCAGGTGACACCTTCAACGTGATGGAGACAGAGCAGGAAGCACGCTCCATAGCCAATCGTCGCGAGCAACTGCAACGCGAGCAATCACTCCGCACGCAGAAGATGCTCACGCTCGACGACATCGGTCGTCGCATTGCCATAGGCAACTTCCAGCAGCTGAACATCATCGTGAAGGGTGACGTGGACGGATCTGTAGAGGCACTCTCAGACTCGCTGATACAACTCTCCACAGAAGAGATACAGGTGAACGTGATCCACAAGGCAGTGGGTCAGATCTCCGAGTCGGATGTGACGTTGGCAGCGGCCTCCGATGCCATCATCATCGGATTCCAGGTGCGTCCCTCCCTGGGTGCACGTAAGGAAGCCGAGAAAGAGGGTGTCGACATCCGTCTCTACTCCATCATCTACGCCGCCATCGAGGAGGTAACAGCAGCCATGGAAGGCATGCTTGCTCCCGAGGTAAAGGAAGAGATCACCGGCAACGTCGAGGTACTCGATGTATTCAAGATATCGAAGGTAGGTACTGTTGCGGGTAGCATGGTACGCGACGGCAAGATCAAACGGTCGAGCCGCATACGCCTGATCCGCGATGGCATCGTGATCTTCACCGGTGAGCTCGATTCACTGAAGCGCTTCAAGGAGGATGCAAGGGAGGTGAGTTCCGGCTATGAGTGTGGTATCACCATCCGCAACTTCAACGACATCAAGGTGGGTGACACCATTGAGGCATACGAAGAGACCGAAGAGAAGAGAACATTGTAAGAAAGTCCCTTTACAATTGAGAGGGCTCCTCCACGTAAGTGGATGCCCGGGGCAGAAGTGTATAACCAGTTGACATTGTTATTTTAATTCCTACCCTGAAAGCGGCTGCATCTGTCTAACTCAGGCAGATGCGGCCGCAACACACAGGGATGGAAAAAAAGGGATGATTATGACGAAGAAAATTTTGATCATGTTTGCAGCATGTCTGTTGCTTTCCGGCACGGCTGCTTATGCACAACAGACAATCCACGTGGCCTATGTGAACAGTGAGACACTGTTGAATACTATTCCCGAAAAGGAACAGGCCACAGAGCTACTGCTCACGCTTAGTGACAACTACAGGAAAGAACTGGAGCTGATGCAGAACGAATACAACAAGAAGTACTCCGATTACATCACCTACCAGTCCTCCCTTGCAGAAAACATCAAGCTTCGCAGGATGCAGGAGCTGACAGAGCTGGAGAACAGAATACAACAATTCATGGAGCTGGCACAACAAGATATTGAAAATCAGGAAAAGGAGATGCTCCAACCGTTGCGCCAAAAGATACGGGAAGCAATCCATGCTGTGGGCGTAGAAAATCGATTCACGGTGATTTACGACCTGGCAGATTCGGGTATCGCATTTGTCTCCCCCGAGGCAACCGATGCCAATCCCCTGGTGAAAGAGAAACTGGGCATCAAAGAGTAACATTTTTTATGTAAAGAGTGATGCAACCAACGGCGGCCGGTGCCATCGGCGTTTTTGATTCGGGTTACGGCGGGCTGACCGTCCTGTCGGCCATCAAAACGTTGATGCCACAATATGACTACCTCTACCTGGGCGATAACGCCCGTGCACCCTATGGCAGCCGTTCGTTCGACAGTGTCTACCGCTTCACGCTCGAAGCGGTGGAGTGGTTCTTCTCCCGCGGATGTCACCTGGTGATCCTCGCCTGCAATACCGCCTCTGCCAAGGCGCTGCGTACCATACAACAGCGTGACCTCCCGGTGATCGACCCGGGTCGCAGGGTGCTGGGCGTGATACGCCCCACCACAGAACGAGTGGCTGAGCTCACCCGATCCGGACATGTAGGGGTGTTGGGCACAGAGGGTACCATCCAGTCGCGCTCCTACGAGATCGAGATCAGCAAGCAGCATCCTCAGCTCACCGTCACCGGTGAAGCCTGTCCCATGTGGGTACCACTGGTAGAGAACAGGGAGCATGACAAGCCTGGCGCCGACTACTTCGTACGGCAGCATCTGAAGCAGCTGAAAGCCAAAGACCCTCTGATCGACACCATCATACTGGGCTGCACCCACTACCCCCTGTTGCTGGATAAGATCAGGCACCATCTGCCCGCCGGAACCAGAGTGTTATCACAGGGCAGCTACGTAGCCGAGAGCCTGGAAGATTATCTCTCCCGTCATCCGGAGATGGATGCGAAGTGTACCAAAGGAGGCACGGTAAGGTATTACACCACCGACGCTCCCGATAAGTTTAACCAACTGGCGTCACTCTTCCTGCAAGAGGAGATTGATGCCCGACAAATCAAACTGGAAAAGCTATGACAAACTGGTTCGATCTCACCGTGGCCATTCTGTTGCTCATCGCGGTGATCAACGGCTATCGCAAGGGACTGATCATGCAGCTGGTGGGCTTGGCCATCCTGGTGCTCTCCGCCATCTTCGGCGGCAGGGTGGCAGAAGAGATCCTTCCCCATCTCAAAGGATGGGTCAACCTCTCAGCCGAGGCGGCCCGTGTCTTCTCCTTCATCCTGGCGTTTGCTGTCATCGCCGTGGTGCTGACATTGCTGGGCAAACTGCTGCAGAAATTCATCGACGTGGTACTGCTCAGCTTTCTCAACCGGCTAGCCGGAGCAGTGATCGCCATCGGCACCATGATGCTCTTCCTGAGCATCCTGCTTAACCTGGTGTTGCTGTTGGATCGCCACGAGACAGTGATCAGCCCGAAGATCAAACAAGAGTCCTTTTTCTACCCACGTGTAGAGGCAGTGGTGCCGGCTATTGTCCCCCACCTGAACAGCCACTTCTGGGAGGAGTATGTCCCGAAGAGGTATCGTGAAGAGATTGAAAGAAAATCAGACAGTCTCTATAGGACTCTTCCCGAAGGGCACTCTGTTGATTCGAGCTTTCAGAAACGTTATTTCGATGTAAACTAGAGAATGATGAAGATTCAGATTCACAATGAGGGCAAGGCTCCCCTGATACGTATATTCATTGTATTGGTGCTGATTAACATCCCATCGTTCGTGTTGCTTCCCGACACCCTCTTCACGGTGTTGCTTTTTGGCGTCTCCATCGCGTTCTTCGCCACGGCACTCAATTTCTACAAGCAGCCGGAGCGAACCTATAAGGGTGATCTGCACGGACTGGTGAATGCCCCCACCGATGGGCGCATCGTGGCCATTGAGAAGGTCTTCGAGAAAGATTTCCTACAGGAGGAGCGGATACAGGTATCCATCTTCATGTCGCTCTTCAACGCCCACTCCAACTGGGTCCCTGTCAGCGGGAGAATTACACACTATTCACATGTGGAGGGTAATTTTTACCGTGCCTACCTCCCCAAGTCGAGCCACGAAAACGAACATAGCAACATCGTGATCGAGACACCCGAGCATGGCACCATCCTTACCAAACAGATCGCAGGTGCCGTGGCACGACGCATCGTCACCTACGTGAAGGAGGGTGACGAGCTCCATATTGGTTCACCTCTGGGTTTCATCAAGCTCGGCTCCAGAATGGATATCTTCCTGCCTGTAGACAGTGAGATCCTGGTCACCATGGGTGAGGAGGTACGTGCCAACGTCACCTTTCTGGCACGACTCAACAAACAAACAAAAACAGAGTCTTGATGAGGAAGCATGTACCCAACATGATCACGCTGCTCAACCTGCTCTCGGGCTGTATTGCCATCACCATGGCTTTCCGGGGAGAGTTCACGGCAGTGGTCCTTTGGGTGTCGGCTGCAGCGCTGTTCGATTTTCTCGACGGCATGGCAGCACGTTTGTTCAAGGCCTACTCGAACATCGGCAAAGAGTTGGACTCACTGGCTGATGTGGTGAGCTTCGGCGTGGCGCCGGCAACAGCGGTCTACATGCTGATGCGTGATTCTCTGCAGATGCCAGCTCTTGCCGGGCAGTGGGGTGCAGCGTTGATCCCCTACCTCGCTTTTCTGATCCCATTGTTCTCCGCTTACCGTCTGGCGAAATTCAACCTCGACGAACGTCAGACCAGCTCATTCTTGGGGCTTCCCACACCGGCCAACGCCCTCTTCTGGATCAGTTACTGCTACGGCATGGATCATCTGGCACCGCAAGAGGGATCATTCCTCTACCTGACGCTGTCGTTGATTGTCATCCTCTCCCTTCTGATGGTGAGCGAGTTCCCTATGTTCTCACTCAAAATCAAATCACTCCAATTGAAAGGGAACAGACCGCAACTCACACTTCTGCTGTTATCTGCTGCTTTGATTGCAGTATGGGGCATCACCGGTATCGCCTGGTCAATCCTTACCTACATCGCACTGTCGTTGTTATTGACGCTAATCAAAAGACAAACAAAGAGATAAGGGTTCATCCTCCGCAGATTTACTCCTTTTCTGCTTTGGGATTACAAACCGTTAAATAATACAAAGCGGGGGATGAGAACAACCGAAATTCGTATCTTTACATCATAGAGCAATTAATCAACATCATATTATGGGATTTCTAATCAAATTTCTCCTTTTTTTTGTAGCCGCCTATCTTCTGATGAAAGGATTTGTGGCATTCCTTACGGGCAAACGAAACGGACAATCCGCTGCTGGCCGTCAGTCATCCCAGCGACAACCACGGGAGCCCGAGACACAGGAAGATCGCATCATCGAGTATCAGAAGAAAACTTTCGAGAAGAGCGAGGCAGAGGATGTGGAGTTCACCGAAATCAAACAACCACAGAGAGAATCATGATCAGACCTGTCGCTTTTTATACTGCTAAAAAGTGACGTTCTTTGTTTGTGACGAGAATCAACCAAAATCATATACGTATATTTATAGATTCAGAGACTATGACAGATATTTTTGATCGGCTGAAGAGTGTCAGCGGCCCGCTGGAACAATACCGCCAGAAGGCGGACGGATACTTCGCCTTCCCCGAGCTGGAAGGAGAGATCGGTCCCCGCATGCGTTTCATGGGACGCGAGATGATCACCTGGAGCCTGAACAACTACCTGGGACTGGCCAACCATCCCGAGGTACGGAAGGCTGACGCCGAGGCTGCCGCCCAGTGGGGCATGGCCTATCCCATGGGAGCCCGCATGATGTCGGGACAGACCAGATACCACCGTGAGCTGGAAGAGAAGCTGGCCCGCTTTGAGAAGAAGGAGGCAGCTTACCTGCTCAACTACGGCTATCAGGGGATGGTCTCCATCATCGACTCGCTGGTGTCGCGCAACGATGTGATCGTCTACGACTCCGAGTCGCACGCCTGTATCATGGATGGCATCTTCCTCCACAAGGCCAAGGGCGGCAAGAGCTTCGTCTTCCCGCACAACGACATGGAACGGTGTGAGAAGATGCTCGGTTTCGCCACGAAGAAAGCCGAAGAGAATGGTGGTGGCGTGCTGGTGATCACCGAAGGGGTGTTCGGCATGTCGGGCGACCTGGGCAACCTGCCGGGGATCGTGAAGCTGCGGGAGAAGTACAGCTTCCGCCTGATGATAGACGATGCGCACGGCTTCGGCACCATGGGTGATACCGGTGCGGGTGCCAGTGAGCACTTCGGGCTGATGGATGAGGTGGACATCTACTTCGGCACCTTCGCCAAGTCGATGGCCGGCATCGGTGCCTTTGTCGCCTCCGGGAAGGCGATCATCGACTCACTGAAGTACAACATGCGGTCGCAGATCTTCGCCAAGTCGCTCCCCATGCCCATGGTGATCGGTGCCCTGAAGCGCCTCGAGATCCTGCAATCGCAACCAGCACTGAAAGAGAACCTCTGGAAGGTGGCCAGAGCCCTGCAGGAGGGACTGGTAGCCGAAGGTTTCAACATCGGCAACACCGCATCGCCGGTGACGCCGGTCTACTTCAGCGGTTCCGTTCCGGAGGGGACCAATATCGTGATCGACCTGCGTGAGAACCATGGCATCTTCTGCTCCATCGTGGTCTACCCGGTAGTACCGAAAGGAGTGCTGATGCTGCGTCTGATCCCCACCGCCTCGCACACGCTGGCAGAGGTGGAACGCACCATCGAGGTGTTCAAAGAGATCAAGCAGAACCTGGCGGATGGCAAGTATCAGTCGGACGAGATGCGCACCATGTCGGTGAACGCATAAATTTCCAACCGGAGGAACCTGCTTCCTCACTGAAAAAATCAGCAGATGCTAAGAGTCAAGATACAGCACAAGTATCGCCTGCAGTGCACGCAGTGTGGTCATGTGACCCCCAACTTCTGGACCTGGTTCGAGCAGGGACAGCAATGTCCCGCCTGCGGCAGCAGACACTCCGAGGTGTGGTACAACCGTCGTTACCAACGGCTGGCACGCATCATCAAACGGAAGCCCGACAGCTTCTGGCACTACTTCCCCTTCCTGCCGCTCTTGCGGCGGCGTCACATCATCTCCCGCAACGAGGGAGCGGTGCCGGTGGAGCGATGGAGCTTCCTCGAGGCGTTTGCCAAAGAGAAGTATGGTCTGGAGATCAAGGTACATGTCTACCGCAACGACCTGAACGGCGGCACTGGCACCTTCAAAGACCCGGCGGCATCGATGGCCGCCAGCCTCTTCAACGAGCTGGGCATCAAGCAATACTGCATCGCCTCCACCGGCAATTCGGCAACAGCCTACGCGAAATACCTCTCCATGGCGAAGGTGAACTGCTCGGTCTTCATGCCGGAGGATGCCATCAAGACCTCCGAGGCAACCATCAGCTCCTACGGACAACAGGTCTTCCGGGTGAAGGGTGACTATGCGAAGGCGAAGGAGATCGCTACCGGCTATGCGAAGATACACGGCATCCCCATGTCGACCGGCAACATCGACCCGATACGGGTGGAAGCGAAGAAGACGATGGTGTTCGAGTGGCTGCGCCAGATGGAGCAGTTCCCCGATGTATATATCCAGGCGGTGAGCGGCGGTACCGGTCCCATCGCCATCGACAAGGGGATCCGCGAGATCAGCCATCTCTATCCCGAATTGAAGAACCCCCGCTTCCTGCTGGTGCAGAGCGACGGCTGCGATCCGATGGTGCAGGCGTGGGAGCAGGCGGAAGCCAACGGCTTCCCCGAGGGTTTCGAGAAGGAGTACCCGGTGATCGACAACCCGGCCACGGAGGTACCCACGCTGGCCACCGGTAACCCCGCCAGCTATCCCCTCATCGCCAAGCTGGTGAAACAGTCCGGTGGCACCTTCCTCCGTATGAGAGAAGAGAAGCTGGTGGCGGTGGGCAAGCTCACCGCCTACGAGCAGAAGGTGATCCCCGGTCCCGCCTCAGCGGTCTGCCTGGCCGGCTTCTTCATCGCCCTGCAGAAAAACCTGATCAGGGATGGGGAGACGGTGCTGATCAATATCGGCGAGGGACCCAACCGTGCCCCGCTCTTCCTGGAGCAGATGATCTACACCTCACACAACGTGAGCAACGTGGAGGAGTGTGCCCCCCACTCCATCGAAGACTACCGAACTCAACTCTGGAACGAAGTGCTGGAATAGGCATATATGTTATTGGGTTCTTACATTTGTTCGTTAACAGGTTCCCTACTTTAATGCTGATTGCTGAATGCTGAGAGCTTAAGAATATGTCAACCAAACCCATCATATGGATCACGGGAGCCTCCTCGGGTATCGGGGAGGCGACCGCCTACCGGTTCGCGCAGGAGCAGGCCAGCCTCATCCTCACCGCCACGAGGGCAGAGCGGCTGGCGGAGGTACAGCAGGAGTGCATCCGACGGGGAGCACGCTGCGCGATCCTTACATGTGACCTCTCAGAGCTGGGCACCCTCGATGCGGTGACCGACAGGGCGCTGGCACTCTTCGGCAGGATCGATATCGCCTTCCTCAACGCCGGCATCAGCCAGCGGACGAAGGTGCTGGAGACCTCGCCGGAGGTAGATCAGAAAATCATGACCCTCAACTTCTTTGCACCGACGATGATTGCGCGACGCCTGCTGCCATCGATGATCGCACAGGGTGGCGGCACCATCGCCGTCACCAGCAGCATCGCCGGCCGTTTCGGCTTCCCGCTGCGCTCAGCCTACGCCGCTTCCAAGTTCGCACTCTACGGCTTCTTTGAGACGTTGCAGGCGGAGTATCATGACGACCGCATCCGGGTGGTGATGGTTTGTCCCGGCAGGGTGCAGACACAGATCTCCTACAACGCGCTGGAGGGAGATGGCACGAAGCACGGCAGGATGGATGAGGGACAACGGAAAGGGATCACGGCGGAGAAGGCTGCCCGCAAGATCGTGAAGGCAATCAAAAAGCAGAAGCCTGAGGTGCTGGTAGGAGGTCCCGAGCTGCTGATGGTCTACATCAAACGATTCCTGCCGGCACTGTCGCGCAGGCTGGTACGCCGCATCAACGCCACCTGACACACCAACCATTAATTTTTCATTCAAACACTGATCAAATGACGCACGAATACAACATCGCCGGCATCCAGCAGGTAGGCATCGGAGTAGAAAACCTCTACGAAGCCTGGAAATATTATATCGAGTTGTTTCAGATGGATATCCGCATCCTGGAGGACAACAAGGTGGCGGAGCTGATGCTGCCCTACACCGGCGGGAAGCCACAGCGGCGTCATGCCGCCATCGCGGTCAACATGCAGGGCGGTGGTGGCTTCGAGGTGTGGCAGTACACCGAACGGCAGCCGCAGCCGCTCGCTTTCGGGTTGCAGATGGGCGACCTGGGCGTGCTGGTCTGCAAGCTCAGGAGCAGGGATGTGGCACGTGCCTTCGATGTCTTCTCCCGTAACCCCGGGGCAATGGTTGTGGGTGGTCTGAACAACAATATCGACGGCAACCAGACCTTCTACCTGATGGATCCCTATCGGAACCTCTTCCAGGTGGTGCAGGATGACTATCTCTTCAAGGATGAGGGGCGACTGACCGGCGGGGTGGCAGGCGTCACCATCGGCGTCACCGACATCGAGAGGGCGATGACCGTCTACCGTGATATCCTGGGTTATGACACGGTGGTTGCCGATGAAACCGGCATCTTCCCCGACTTTGCAGCATTGCCCGGAGGGACAGGCCATTTTCGCAGACGCCTGCTGGGTCACTCGCAGCCAAGAAAAGGAAGCTTCAGCGAGCTGTTCGGTCCCTCCCGCATCGAGCTGGTGCAGGCGCTGGAGCGCACCCCGCGAAAGCTATACGAGGGACGTTACTGGGGCGATCCGGGTTTCATTCAGGTCTGCTTCGACATCCGCAACATGGAGTCGCTGGGCAAGCACTGTGCATCGCTGGGACACCCTTTTACCGTAGACACCACCCAACAGTTCAGGGAGGGCAGTTCATTCGATATGGGTGATGCGGCGGGTCAGTTCGCCTACATTGAAGATCCGGACGGCACCCTGATCGAGTTCGTGGAGACGCACAAGGTGCCACTGGTTAAAAAGCTGGGGCTCAGCATCAACCTGCAAAAGAGGGATCCCCGGAAACCGCTCCCCCGCTGGATGCTGAAAGCGCTGAGCCTGATGCGGGTGAAACCGGAGCGCCTCTGATACAATATTTCCGCCCTTTTTCAGTTATAGCAATAATGGAAAAAGGGCGTTTTCTTTTGCTGATGGTGGTCTGTTGCTGCTTCCCGCAGTTGCGGGCACAGTGGGATGCACCGGTGACCCGTTACTGGACGGTGAAGGGACACTATAACCCTGCCTTTGCCGGCGGCAGTGAGATGATAGATGTCTCAATGCTCTACCGCTACCAGTGGGCCGGCATACAGCATGCCCCCCGGCGGGTGATCCTCAACGGCCATATGCCGGTCTACTTCCTGAACAGACGACATGGCGCCGGCGTGACAGCCTACAGCCTCACCGCCGGCAACCTGCGCAACAGCCTGCTGGCGGCACAGTACAGTTACATCCTCCCCACCCGCAACGGGAACCTCCACTTCGGACTGCAGGCAGGCATCCTTGATCTGGCTTTTGATGAGAGCAGCGCCCGTATCACTGGTGGTGAAAATGATGGCGCACAGCCCTCCTACATCGTGGAGGGCGTACAGCGGCAACTGGCCGACCTGGGTGCCGGCATCGCCTGGCAGGGCCGTAACGGTTACGCCGGCCTGTCGCTCCTCCACCTGAATGAACCCTCATTTTTTGCTTTGAGTGATTCCCTCGATGTGCAATCCGACACTGCAAGATCTTCTATTCCCCGTGCTATTCATTTGATGGCTGGATACAATATCCGGCTTACTCGTTCGTTAGCTATTGAACCGATGGTTTGGGTGCAAGTCAGAAATGGGCACACAGAGCTGCAGACAGCACTCCGTACACTGATCACTGATCGATTCTCCGGAGGTCTTTTCTGGCGTTCCGGCGATGGATATGGCTTCTTTGCCGGCACCACCTTCGAAGGCATTGAACTTGAATATGGGTATGACCTTCATACCAGGGGTATGGGTAAGCAAAGTCGTGGCAGCCATGAACTGACACTCCGCTACCGCTTCCCGGTCGGACAGATACAGGCGAAACGACAGCCGCAGAAAAGCATCCGGCTGCTTTAAAGTTAAAACGTTATTAAGTTAGTAGGTTAAATAGTTCATAGTTCAGGGTTCAGAGTTCAAGGTTCATAGTTCATAGTTCAGAGTTCAAGGTTCAGAGTTCAAGGTTCAGAGTTCAGAGTTTGATGTTAAATAGTTAATAAGTTAGTAGGTTAGTAGGTTAGTAGGTTAAATAGTTTGGAGTTCGGGGTTCGGGGTTTGATGTTAATAAGTTGGTAAGTTGGTAGGTTTGTAAGTTAAATAATTCGGGGTTCATAGTTCATAGTTCAAGGTTCAAGGTTCGGAGTTTGATGTTAAATAGTTAATAAGTTAGTAGGTTAGTAAGTTGGTAAGTTGGTAAGTTGGTAGGTTAAATAGTTCGGGGTTTGATGTTAATAAGTTGGTAAGTTGGTAGGTTTGTAAGTTAAATAATTCGGGGTTCATAGTTCATAGTTCAAGGTTCATAGTTCAAGGTTCATAGTTCAAGGTTCATAGTTCAAGGTTCGGGGTTTGTACAACAATAAGAAAAAAAAAGCTGATGGTTGATAGCTGACAGCTGAAAGCTAAAAACATGAATAAATATCTTCTTTTCCTT
>Ga0265295_1006530_pt1 | contig 14054 bp, 13 predicted proteins | sample Munlansysbiofilm_FD_192503 | JGI IMG/M metagenome (GOLD analysis project Ga0265295, IMG submission 192503) | Leachate microbial communities from a municipal landfill in Southern Ontario, Canada - Methane capture system biofilm | ecosystem: Engineered > Solid waste > Landfill > Unclassified ... | reverse complement strand
CGGCATGAGACGGTTGACGGCGGGTGTCAAGTTCGGAAGGGGGGGGGCGGCGGTTTGCCTTTGTCTCTTCCATGCGCCACAATGCGAAGTTCCGTCGGCACGCAAGCCGTCCGGGAAAGCAAAGGGGACTCATGATGCAGGACGGGATCTATTGGCTGCGCTTCGTGGCGTACGACAGGACTGAAGAAGGCGTCGCGGTGTTCAGGCAGGGATTGGTCAACGGCGGCGGGCCCGGCTATGTCTGGCAAGGCCGTCTGGCCGCGGTGGATGGGGCGGTGCGCGGCAATCTGCTCGTGCGCAAATGGAATCCGCAAGCACCGCCGGATCTTGGCATGTTCAAGACGGCAAATCTGGACATTGACGGCAGCCTCGATGCGTCAGCCCGCTCTTTTGAAATGGTGGGGCATGCGCACGGGCACCACGTGGTGCGTCTGCGCATCAGCGGGCATTGGCTCGGGGAATTGGCGGACGACGGCAACATCTGAGATTGGTATCTGATCTTGCCAATTTTTGCCAAAATCGCTATGTTTTATCTATGAGCACCATGAACATTTCTCTCCCCGAGCCCCTCAAGAGTTTTGTGGATGAGCAGGTTGCGAGTCGTGGTTACGGCACGAGCAGCGAATACGTACGGGAATTGATCCGCAAAGATCAGGACCGTCAGCGTCTGCGCGCCCTGCTTCTTGCCGGAGTGTCCTCTCCGGAGCGTGAACCGGCCGATGGCGCGTATTTCGAAGCGCTGCGTGGCCGGGTCCGGCGCTCAAACCGCAGGTGAAGGCGTTTCCCGTCGTTCCTCGCGAGCGTGCCCATCGGGACATCGAGGAGGCCATCGGGCACTATCTGGAGGAAGGGGCAGGGGAAGCCGCCTTGGGCTTCATCGACGTCCTCGAACGGACCTTTACGCAGATCGGTCGGCACCCGGAAAGCGGCTCGACCCGTTTCGCGCACGAACTGGACCTGCCGGGCTTGCGTTCCTGGCCGCTGAAGCGCTTCCCGTATCTGGTCTTTTACGTCGTCCGGGAGGCCCATGTCGATGTATGGCGCGTCCTGCACACACGACGCGACGTTCCGAACTGGTTGCAGGACGAATAAGGCCATACCGTGCCGTTGGTCGGCAACTCCATCTCTGCCTTATGTAAAATCCACCAACTCCTCGCCTTCTCCCAACTCCACGCTGGCCACCACTTCCGGGGTTTGGCTGATGACCTTGCCACGGCGGATGACCCACAGGCGGGCCGGGTGCAGGCGCAGGGCTTCAATCTCGCTTGCGGCCTGCACGATGACCATGTCCGCGTTGCAGCCGGGCTCAAGTCCGTAACTTTCCAGTCCCATGGTTTTGGCACCGTTCACGGTCACGGCCGCAAACATCTTCTTCAAACCATCCACGCCGGTCATGTGCAGGGCGTGGGCGCCCATGTGCGCCACTTCGAGCATGTCGTGGGTGCCCATGGGGTACCAGGGGTCCATGATGTCGTCGTGGCCGAAGGACACGTTGAGCCCTAAGTTCATCAGCTCCGGCACGCGCATGAGGCCTCGGCGCTTGGGGTACGTGTCGTGGCGGCCTTGCAGGTTCATGTTCACCAGCGGGTTGCACACGCAGTGCAAACCCGCCTCGGCCATGAGCGGCAACAGCTTCGACACGTAATAATTGTCCATGGAGTGCATGCTCGTCAGATGCGAGCCCGTGACCCGGCCCTGCAGCCCCAGCCTTTGCGTCTCAAACGCCAGGCTCTCCACATGCCGGGAAAGCGGGTCGTCGGACTCGTCGCAGTGCATGTCGACCATGAGTCCGCGCTTTGCCGCGATCTCGCACAGCACGCGCACCGACTCCCGGCCCTGATCCATGGTCCGCTCGAAATGCGGGATGCCGCCGACCACGTCCACGCCCTTGTCTAAGGCCCGCTCCAGCAGTTCCACCCCGCGCGGGGCGCGCAGCACCCCGTCCTGGGGAAAGGCCACCAGCTGGATGTCCACGAAATCCTTCATCTCCTCGCGCACTTCCAGCAGCACATCCACAGCCATGAGGCTCGGGTCCGTCGTGTCCACATGCGTGCGGATGGCCAGATTGCCCTTGGCCACGCTCCAGCGCAGCAGCTTCAAAGCCCGATTCTTGATAGCCTCCGGCGTCAGGTCGGGCTTGAGCTCGCCCCAAATCCGAATTCCCTCCAGCAGCGTGCCCGTCTCGTTCCTGCGCGGCAGTCCCGCCGACAAGGTCGCGTCCATATGGAAATGGCTGTCCACGAAAGGCGGGGTCACCAGATATCCCTTGGCGTCAATGACCTGAGCCGCCTCAGCCTTGATACTCGGTTCTACCGCAACAATCCGGCCATCCTTGCAGCCAATCTCGACTAGCGCCTCCTCCCCAGGCAGGGCGGCGTTGATGATAAGCAAATCCAGCATGATAATCACCTCGATGAAATAAGAGTGCCTCCGGCGGGCAAGGGGATAATCCCCCTGCACCCCTGACAGGGTCAAGGGACTCGTCCCTTGCGGGGTGTGGGGCGGAGACCCGCTTCTTCTGTCACAGTACCGATTAAAGAAAGCCTACGGCGGGCAAGGGGTGACCCCCTGCACCCCTAATCGGGTCAAGGGGCGCGCCCCTTGCGGGGTGCGGGGCAGCGCCCCGCGTCTCTTCTCCCTCTACCTCTCGCCCTTGCGGAAGGGAACCAGCAAGGCCTTGGGGTAGGCGGCTTTTCTGGACATGGCGATGAGGGCGAGGATGGAGCAGAGGTAGGGGAGCATCAGGTAGAACTGGTATGGGATGGCGGAGATGGATTGCTGTTGGACGCGCATCTGGATGGCGTCGAAGGCGGCGAAGAGGAGCGCGCCGAGGAGCGCTTTGCCGGGTTTCCAGGAGGAGAAGACGACGAGCGCGATGCAGATCCAGCCGCGTCCGTTGACCATGCCGATGTAGTAGGCGTCGAAGGCGGCGAGCGTTAAAAATGCGCCGCCCACGGCCATGAAGGCGGAGCCGACCATGACCGCGCCGGTGCGCAAGGCCAGGACGGAGAGGCCCTGTGCTTCGGCGGCCAGCGGGTTTTCGCCGACCATGCGCAGGGCCAGGCCCAGGGGGGTGCGCAGCAATACGTAGGCGGTGATGGCGACGAGGATGAAGGCCAGGAGGGTCAGCGCTGTCTGGCTGAAGAGGACCGGGCCGAGGAAGGGCAGGCTGGAGAGCACGGGGATGTCCAGCGGCGCGAAGGGTACGATCTTGGGCGGGGTGGTGACCTGGGGCAGAACCATGCGGAAGACGAAGGAGCTTAAGCTTGCGCCGAGCATGGTGATGCCGAGGCCCGTGACGTGCTGGGAGAGGCCCAGGTGCACGGTGAAGACGGCGTGCAGGAGGCCCAGGGCCGCGCCCACGCAGGCGGCGAAGAGCACGCCGCCCCACAGGGTGCCGCCGAGATAGACCCAGGTCCAGCCGGCCATGCAGCCGGCGGCCATGATGCCTTCGATGCCGAGGTTCAGAACTCCGGCCCGTTCGCAGATCAGTTCGCCCATGGTGCCGAAGATGAGCGGGGTGGCCATGCGCACGGTGGCCAGCCAGAATCCGGTTTCGAGGAAGAGGGAGAGGATATCCATGTTATTTCCAGCGGATGCGGTAGCGGGTCAGGAACATGGCCAGGAGCACCGTGAGCAGGCTTACGGCCGTGGTCACATCCGCGATGTAATTGGAGATATTTATGGCGCGGCTCATGGAGTCGGCGCCGATGTAGATAACGGCGATGAACGTGGCCGAAAGCACCACTCCGAGTGGATGCAGGGCGGCCAGCATGGCCACGACGATGCCGGAGTAGCCGAAGCCGGGGGACAGATCGAGGGTCAGGTAGCCCTTGACGCCGCACAGTTCGGTGACCCCGGCCATGGCCGCGAGGCCTCCGCTCAGGAGCGCGGTGCGGACGATGGTGGCCTGGACGGGCATGCCGGCGAAGGTGCTGGCTTTGAGGCTTGCGCCGACGGCGCGGATCTCGAAGCCCCAGATGGTGAAGCGCATCATCCACCAGATGAGGAAGGCGCAGGCCAGGGCCAGGATAAAGCCCAGGTGCAGGCTCGACTTGGGCACGAGCACGGGCAGCATGGCCTGATCGATGACGGGCGCGGCCTGAGGCCAGCCCATGGCCATGGGGTCTTTCCAGGGGCCGAAGACCAGCCAGTTGACGACCAACAGGACCACGAAGTTCAGGAGCAGGGTCGTGACCACCTCGTCGACCTTGAGCCGCGTCTTGAGCCAGGTCGGGATGAGCAGGAAGAGTCCGCCTGCCAGTGCGCCGGACAGGAAGAGAAAGGGGATCATGAGCCATGCGGGCAGGGTGATCATGCCCGTGCCGAGCCAGGTGGCCATGCAGGCCCCGACGTAGAACTGGCCCTCGCCGCCGATGTTCCAGAGCTTGGCCCGGAAGGCCACGGCCGCGGCTAGGCCGGTGAAGATGAGCGGGGTGGCGCGGGTCAGGGTTTCGGTCAGGGCGAAGGTCGAGCCCAGAGCGCCTTTGAGGAGCAGCCCCCAGGCGGCAAGCGGCGAGGCTCCGGCCCAGAGGATGAGCCCGGAGCAGACCGCCATGGAGGCGATGACGGCTAAGAGCGGCGCGCCGATTTGCCAGGCCAGGGCCACGGATTCGCGGGGTTCGAGTCTCATGCGGCACCCCGCGTGTCGACGTTCTGGCCGCTCATCATGAGCCCGAGTTTGGCCCGGTCCACCGTGGCCGTGTTTTCCGGGGCGGACAGGCGGCCTTGATACATGACCTGGATGCGGTCCGAGAGCTCAAAGAGTTCGTCCAGGTCTTCGGAGATGAGGACAATTCCGGCTCCGCGCCGGGCCGCGTCCAGCAGGTGCTGGTGCACGGCGGCGGTGGCTCCGACATCAAGGCCCCAGGTCGGCTGGTTGGCCAGGATGAGGTGCGGGCCCTGGGACAGGACGCGGGCCAGGATGAGCTTTTGCATGTTGCCGCCCGAAAGTTTGCGCACCGGCGCGTTCGGGCCTGCGCAGCGGATGTCGAACACGTCCATGAGCTGCGCGGCGCGGGACGCCAGGGCCTTGAAATTGAGCATGCCGCGTTTGGAAAAGCCGGGCAGGCGGTAGATTTCCGTGGACAGGTTTTCCATGACCGTCATGTCCGCCACCAGCCCCGTGCCGGTGCGGTCGTCGGGCACGCGGCCCACGCCTGCGCGGATCATGGCCGCCGGGGTGAGGCGGCTCACGGTCTGGCCGCGCAGGACGACGCTGCCGCCGGTCGGAGCGACGAGGCCGGACAACAGATCCGCGAGCAATGCCTGGCCGTTGCCCGAGACGCCCGCGATGCCGAGGATTTCGTGGGCGCGCACGGACAGGCGCAGTTCGCGCAGGCCCGGTCCGCGATCCGGGGCGTCGGCGCGGACGCGATCCAGAAAGAGGACTTCCTCGCCGGGCGCGAGCGTGACGCGCGTGGCCTGGGGGATGCTTGCGCCGACCATGGCCCTGGCCAGTTCCTCGGCCGAGGTCTTTTTTGTGGCGGCTTCCAGCACGACCCGGCCATGGCGCAGGACCACGCAGCGGTCGCTGGCGGCCATGACCTCGCGCAGCTTGTGGGTGATGAAGATGACGGCCACGCCCTGGTTCACCAGTTCGCGCAAAGTGGCGAAGAGGTGGTCGCTCTCCTGGGGGGTGAGCACGGCCGTGGGTTCGTCGAGAATGAGGATGCGGGCGTCGCGGTACAGGACTTTGAGGATTTCGACGCGCTGGCGTTCGCCCACGGACAGGGCGCGTACCTTCGCGCCTGGGTCCACGCGCAACCGGAAGCGGTCCATGAGGGAGCCGAGCTTGGCCCGGGCGCGGGCCGAGCCCCGGCGAAATGCCCACAGCGGCTCGGTGCCGAGCATGATGTTCTCGAGCACGGTCATATTGTCGGCCAGGGTGAAGTGCTGGTGGACCATGCCTATCCCGGCCGCAAGCGCGGCCCGGGGAGAGCCTGGAGGCAGGGGGCGGCCAAGGACTTCAACGCTGCCGTCGTCGGCCACGTAGTGACCGAAGAGAATGGACATGAGCGTGGTCTTGCCCGCGCCGTTTTCTCCGAGCAGCGCCAGCATTTCGCCTTGGGCCAGCGTCAGGGAGATGTCGTCGTTGGCTTTCAGCGGCCCGAAAGTCTTGGTGATGCCGGAAAGTCGCAGCAAGGGTGTGATGGACATGATGGACCGAAAAAAGGGGGCCGGATTGTCTCGGCCCCCGTGGGATCAGAAGGTGGATTTGGGTTCGGCGTCGTTGATCTCGATGACCAGGGTCCCGGCCTTGATGGCGGCTTCGGTCTCGGCGACCTTGGCTTTCACGTCGGCGGGGATTTTGTCCTCGAATTCATGGAAGGGGGACAGGGAGGCGCCGCCTTTGGCCATCATGGTCCATTCGCGGTAGTCCTCGGCGGCGAAGGTGCCGGCCTTGACCCGCTCGATGGCGTGGTTCAGGGCCGCTTCCATGTGCCACAGGGCCGAGGCCACGACCACGTTCTCGCCGTTTTCTTCCGTGTTCATGTCGTTGACGTTGCCAAAAGCGATGATGCCTTTTTCACGGGCCGCATCGACCACGCCGGAGCGCTCGGCATAGAGCACATCCACGCCGGCCTCGACCTGGGCGTAGGCGAATTCCTTGGCTTTCGGCGGATCATACCAGGAGCCGATGAAGGAGACTTTGAACTGCGCAGCCGGGTTGACGGCCTTGGCCCCGGCCATGAAGGCGTTGAAGAGGCGGTTGACTTCGCCGATGGGATAGCCGCCGACCATGCCGATCTTGTTCGTCGTGGTCATGGAACCGGCGATCATGCCCATGAGGTAGCAGGGCTCGTGGATGTAGTTGTCGAACACGGAGAGGTTGCCTCCGTCCGGGCCGAATGTGTCGCCCATGAGGTAGGCGATCTGCGGATAGTCCTTGGCCACCTTGCGCACGTCGCGGGAGATGCCGAAGGCTTCGCCGACAATGAGCTGCACGCCGGCTTCGGAGTATTCGCGCAAGACGCGGATGTAATCGGTGTTGGAGACTTTTTCGCTCCAGACATACTCGATTTCACCCGCCGCCTCGGCCTTTAAAAGGGCCTTGTGCAGGGTGGCGTCCCATTTCTGCTGGATGGGCTGGGTGTAGATGCCCGCGACTTTGATTTTTTCGGCCATGGCGGCGGTGCCCAGGAAGAGGGCCAGGCCGAGCACGGCCAGGAACAGGATGCGTTTCATGATGTCCTCGTGTTTCATGGTTGTGTGAGATTGAGCCGGACACGTTGAGGCACCATGCGTGCCAGCCGGAACCGGCAGCCGCGGCGCGTGGAATCTGCGACGCGCCCGGGTTGAAGACCGGGCTTTGTGTCATACGGCTGATGCCTAATGGCGCACTTTTTGTCCATAAAAAAAGGATGCTCGGAGCGAAGCTACGGTTTCTTTTGGCTGAGCCCGGCTTGTGTCATGGGTAGACTTGTGGAAATAATTATTACAAATTTGAATAATATTTGAGCGTAAATGAAAATAGTGCTCGTTTTCGAAAGAAAATATTTTAAAAAGGCGAGAGAGATGTTCCTCAGCTTGTTTTTTGGCTCGCATTCAGCCGCCCCAAGCTGTCATACGTCACCATGCGTAAGGGCGCACGTCTATTTTATTCATTTTTGTTAAATTGATCAAAAAAAAGTGACTCAATTGAGTAAAAAATACGGCCTTCATTCTGTCTAAGCGATATTTTTGATAATAAAAGCATGTATTACAGATTGAAATAATGAGATAAATTCAAAATTGAAAAGTGTTGGCCGAGTTATTGCTTTTTCAAGTTTATCAGCAGTGTTTTGGGCTGCTGCGGGCATCATGAGAATGAATTGTCGATCATGGAGCACCAAGAAAGCGATAATTTTTTGGTTTTATACAGAAACGGTCAACACGGAGCTGGACTCATGAAAAGAAGAGAGTTTGTCAAAATGGCAGGGCTGGGAGCCACGGCCGCGGCGGCATCGACAGTGGTCAACGCACCTTTTGTGCATGCTTCTAAAAAAACGCCCATCCGCTGGCGTCTGCAGACGTATGCCGGTCCTGCCCTGGCCGAGCATGTCATCAAGCCGCAGATCGATGCCTTCAACAAGATCGCAAGCGGCGACATGGTCATTGAACTCTATAACGCGGACCAGCTCGTACCCACGCCCGAACTGTTCAGGGCCATGCAGCGCGGCACCATCGACGCCGTGCAGAGCGACGACGACTCCATCGCCGCGCCCGTCGACGTGGCCGTCTTCGCCGCGTACTTTCCCTTCGCGACGCGCTATTCTCTTGATGTGCCCACCCTCTTCAACCATTACGGTTTGAATGAGATCTGGCAGGAGGCCTACAACGAAGTCAAAGGCGTGACCTGGCTGGGAGCCGGCGCATGGGATCCGTGCAACTTTGCCACCAAGCAGCCCATCCGCTCGCTGGCCGATCTGAAGGGAAAGCGCGTCTTCACCTTTCCCACCGGCGGCAAATTCATGCAGCGTTTCGGCGTGGTGCCCGTCACCCTGCCCTGGGAAGACGTCGAAGTGGCTCTGCAGACCGGAGAGCTGGACGGCATCGCCTGGTCCGGCATCACCGAAGACTATACCGTGGGCTGGGCCGATGTGACGAAATACTATCTGACCAACAACATAAACGGCGCCTGGGTGGGTTCGTATTTCGCCAATTCCGACAAATGGGAACAGGTTCCCGAGCACTTGAAGACTCTCTTCAAGGTCACCATGGACAGCTCCAACTACTATCGCCAGCACTGGTACTGGTGGGGAGAGGCACACTACCGCACCAAGGGCGGAAAGCTTGAGCTGACCACTATTCCCGAGGAAGAATGGGCCCAGGTGGAGGCGGAAGCCGTCAAATACTGGGACGAAATCGCGGCCACCAGTCCCCGTTGCGCCAAGGTTGTCCAGATCCTCAAGGAGTACACCGAAACCATGAAAAAGGCGGGCAAGCCGTACCGTTACGCCTAGCGCAGCCGGTAACGTCCCTGTCCGGAAATCAATCCGCCCGGCTTCCAAGGGAGCCGGGCCTTTCCCGGTCCCCGGCTTAAGGGACCGAATCCCCCGTTGCGCCCGAAAAGGCGGCTGCTTGGGGTAAGCCATAATCCTTTGCGAGGTGCCCTGTGTTCAAAGCATTGGTGACATATACGAAATACGTGGACGCCCTCAATCGTCTGGTCGGCAAATTCGCCATGTATCTCATGTTCGTGATGATGTTCATCCTTCTGTATGCATCTTTTTCCCGAAGCGTGCTCAACTCACCCGTGGTCTGGGCCGTGGAGATGGCGCAGTTCACCATGGCCGCCTACTATCTTCTCGGGGGCGGCTATTCGGTCATCCTGCGCGGGCATGTGCGCATGGACGTGCTCTACAGCACCTGGACCCCCAGAACCCGGGCCATCATCGATGCGTTCACGTCCTTCTTCCTGCTTTTTTATCTCGGCATGCTGCTTTACGGCGGGATATCGAGCACCGCCTATTCCCTGGAGTACGGCCAGAAGAACTATTCCGCCTGGGCTCCGCCGCTCTCGCCGATCAAGATCATCATGGTCGTCGGCATCGTGCTCATGGTGCTGCAGTGCGTGTCCCGCCTGATCAAGGATATATCCAAAGCCATGGGCGTGGACATGCTCAAAACCTATGGAGATGTGATGCCATGAGCTATGAAATGATTGCTCTTCTTATGTGCACGACCCTCATGGTTCTGCTTTTGACCGGCCAAAGGGTCTTTGGCGCCGTGGGCTTTGTCGGAGCGGCAGCTTCGCTCCTGCTTTGGGGCGACGGCGGCTCGGAGATGCCTTTCAACGCGAGCATGGTGCTCCTGAACTGGTTTCCGCTCCTGACCCTGCCCCTTTTCATCTTCATGGGCTACATGCTGAGCGAATCGGGCATCGCCAACGACCTCTACAAGATGTTTCATGTCTGGATGGGGCCCCTGAACGGCGGCCTGGCCATCGGCACGGTGGTGCTCATGGTCGCCATTTCGGCCATGAACGGGCTGTCTGTTGCAGGCATGGCCATCGGCACGAGCATTGCTCTGCCCGAGATGCTCAAAAGGGGATATGACAAGAAAATGATCACCGGCGTGATCCAGGCCGGAAGTTCGCTCGGGATTATGGTTCCGCCGAGCATCGTGCTGGTCCTTTATGGCATGATCGCACGCCAGCCGGTCAGTCAGCTCTGGTTGGCCGGGGTGTTTCCGGGGCTTTTGCTGGCCTTGTTGTTCGTGGGCTATATCGTGATCCGCTGCAAGCTGAACCCGGCTCTGGGGCCGTCCCTTTCCTTTGAGGAGCGTTCCAGCATATCCGGGAGGGAGAAGATCGCCCTGCTGCGTGCGGGCATTGTCCCCATTGCCATCGTCTTCATGGTTACCGGCCTTTTCATGCTGGGCGTGACCAGTCTGGTCGAAAGCTCCGCCGTGGGCGCGGCCGCGGCCATGATCGCCGCCATGGCCAAGGGTCGTTTGAGTCGTGAGGTGCTTGATTCATCGCTGCACAAGACGCTGTCCGTGAGCTGCATGTTCATGTGGATCATCCTGGCGGCACTTTGTTACGGGGCTGTCTTCGATGGGCTGGGCGCGGTGCACGCCATTGAAATCCTGTTCCTTGAAAAGTGGGGGCTTTCGCCCTGGGGCGTGCTGATCATGATGCAGGTTTCCTATATCATCATGGGCATGTTTTTGGACGACACGGCCATGCTGGTCATCGTCGCGCCGCTGTACATCCCGCTCATCATCACTCTTGGCTTCAACCCCATCTGGTACGGCGTCCTTTATACCGTAACCTGCCAGATCGCTTACATGACCCCGCCGTTCGGCTACAACCTCTTCCTGATGAAGGCCATGGCGCCCAAGGAAGTCACCCTGGTCGACATCTACGGTTCCATCGTGCCCTTCGTGACCCTGATGATCATCGGCCTTGGCCTGATCATCACTTTTCCGCAGATCGCCCTCTACTTGCCGGAGCTGTACTTTCCCAAGTAACGACAGCAGCAACACAGCCGGGGGGCTCCCTGTCAGGGGCATCCTCCCGGCTTCCAGCAAGAGAGGGAAAACATGACGTCATTTGGAATTTTTTGTCGGACTGTCGCCTGCATGGCGTTGCTTACAGTGGTGCCCGGCCCGTTGCTCGCAGCGGAGCAGACGCTTCTTCGCGACATGATCGGCCAGATGCTTCTGGTCGGTTTTCGGGGCACTTCCGTTGACGGGGCCTCCCCGATCCTGCGCGACATCCGGGAGCACAATCTCGGGGGCGTGATCCTCTTTGATCGCGACGTGCGGCTGCAAAGCCCGGAGCGCAACATCCAGAGCCCGGAGCAGGTCCGGGCCCTGACCGTGAGCCTGCAGGCAAACGCCCGGACCCCGCTGTTCATTGCTGTGGACCAGGAAGGCGGGCGGGTGCGGCGCTTGCGGGAGGACCGGGGCTTTGCGCCTAGTCCCTCGGCCAAGGCCATGGGGCAGGGCAGTCCGGAACAGACCCGGCTTGAGGGCGAAACGACCGGAAAGCTGCTGGCGGACCTTGGCGTGAATCTCAATTTCGCGCCCGTGGCGGATGTGGACATCAATCCGCAAAGTCCGGCCATCGGCGCCCTGGAACGCAGTTTTTCCTCTGATCCGGACCTCGTCGCAATCCATGCCCACTCTTTCTGCCAGGGCCTTCTGGCCCAGGGCGTACTGCCCTGCCTCAAGCATTTTCCGGGGCACGGCAGCGCCACGGCGGATTCGCATCTTGGCCTGACCGACATCAGCAAGACTTGGAGCGCTGCGGAGCTGCGCCCCTACGAAATTCTGATCCCGCTCCAGGCCAGCCCCATGATCATGAGCGGGCACCTCTTCTTGCGACAGTTCGACGATGCCCATCCGAGCACCCTCTCCAAAGCCATATTGACGGGGCTTTTGCGGCAGCGCCTGGGGTTTGAGGGCGTCATCGTCTCCGACGACATGCAGATGCGGGCCATCGCCGAGCACTATGGCCTGGCCGAAGCGATTGTGATGGCGGTCGAGGCGGGCGTGGACATTCTGGTTTTCGGCAACAACCTGGATTACGATCCCGAGATCGTGCCCAAGGCCGTGGAGATCCTGGCCAAGGCCGTAGAGGATGGGCGCCTGCCGGCCGAACGTATCGCCGCCTCCTACCGGCGCATCCAGGCCGCCAAGCAGCAGCTGTATACCCGCTTTGCCTGTGCCCCGCAGGCGCGGCCATGACCTCATCCCTAATCGCCGGGCGCAGGCGGAAACCAGCGGCGTGCGGCCCTTTTCGACCTACTCAAAAGGACACGAGATGAAGCGAACATTGAAGGAATTGCTCGCCAAGGCCACGCCCTTGCGTTCCGGCGACGTCCTGGCCGGGGTGGCCGCAAGCACGGAAGAGGAGCGGGTGCGGGCCCAGATGGCGCTGGCCGAAGTGCCGCTGACCCGCTTTTTGGAGGAGTTCGTCATTCCCTACGAGGACGACGAGGTCACGCGGCTGATCGTCGATTCCCATGATCCCGAAGCTTTTGCGCCGGTGCGCAGCCTCAGCGTGGGCGAGCTGCGCGACTGGCTGCTGACCGACGAGGCGGACGGGGCGGCCCTGTCGCGGCTGGCTTTGGGCCTGACTCCGGAGATGGTCGCCGCCGTGTCCAAGCTGATGCGCCTGCAGGATCTCATTCTGGTCGCCTCCAAGTGCCGGGTCGTGACCCGCTTTCGCAACACCATCGGCTTGCCCGGCACCTTTTCGGTGCGCCTGCAGCCCAATCATCCCACCGACGACCTGCAGGGCGTCGCCGCCTCCACCCTGGACGGACTGTGCTACGGGTGCGGGGACGCGGTCATCGGCATCAATCCGGCTACGGACAATCTGGACAACATCTGCCGCATCTCGGACATGCTGGACGGGCTTATTTCCCGGTACGCCATCCCGACCCAAAGCTGCGTGCTGACCCACGTGACCACGACCATGGAGGCCGTAAAGCGCGGCGCGCCCGTGGACCTGTGCTTCCAATCCATCGCCGGGACGCAGGCCGCCAACGCAAGTTTCGGCGTGACGCTTTCCCTGCTGCAGGAGGCCCTTGAGGCCACGCGATCGTTAAAGCGCGGCACCGTCGGCGACAACGTCATGTATTTCGAGACCGGCCAGGGCAGCGCGCTTTCGGCCGGGGCGCATCACGGGGTGGACCAGCAGACCCTGGAGGCCCGGGCCTACGCCGTGGCCCGGAAATTCGAGCCGCTGTTGGTCAATACGGTGGTCGGGTTCATCGGCCCGGAATATCTGCTGAGCGGCAAAGAGATCACCCGCGCCGGGTTGGAGGACCATTTCTGCGGCAAGCTCATGGGCCTGCCCATGGGCGTGGACGTCTGCTACACCAATCACGCCGAGGCCGACCAGGACGACATGGACGCCCTCCTGACCCTGCTGGGAACCGCGGGCTGCACCTTTGTCATGGGCGTGCCCGGCGCCGACGACATCATGCTCAACTATCAGTCTACTTCGTTCCACGACGCGGCCTACCTGCGCAAACTTCTGGGACGCAAGCCCGCGCCTGAGTTCGCGGCGTGGCTTGAATCGTCGGGCATCATGGACGGGGCGGGGGGCCTCGTGCCCATCGAGAAGTCCAACCGGCTCCTGGCCCTGCCGAACGGGGTTGCGGGGGAAAAATGAACGAACCGACATCACCTTTTCACCTTGTCATTGAAGATCCTTGGGCCGAGCTCAAACGCTTTACCGCCGCCCGCATCGCCCTGGGGCGGTCCGGCTCCAGTCTGCCGCTCAAAGAAAGTCTGTCCTTCAGGCTCGATCATGCCCGGGCCCGCGACGCGGTGCATTCGCCGTTTCGCAGGGCCGAACTGGCCGCGCGTCTGGCCGGGGTCGGGCTGGCCGGGGTCGGGCTGGCCGGGGCCAAACTGGCCTGTCTGGAACTGGAATCGAGCGTGACGGATCGGGGCGAATACCTGACCCGTCCGGACAAGGGGCGGCGGCTCAGCCTGCGGTCGCGGGCTCTTCTGGAAAAGGAGAAGACGGGATTTGATATCTGCCTGGTGGTGGGCGACGGCCTCTCGGCCAGGGCCATCCACGAGAACGCCGCACCCTTTGTCCTGGCCTG